>ERZ1643247.251-NODE-251-length-69624-cov-6.279981_pt1 | contig 69624 bp, 60 predicted proteins | sample MGYA00579264_ERZ1643247 | MGnify/ENA primary metagenome ERZ1643247 (study PRJEB29033, sample SAMEA4952262) | chicken gut metagenome | biome: Broiler Chicken; feature: Gastrointestinal Tract; material: Caecum | place: Ireland | collected 2018 | study: Broiler... | reverse complement strand
TCCGCCGATGACCGCCACGGTTTTGCCTTTATAGAAGATACCGTCACAGGCGGCGCAGTAGTTGACGCCGCGGCCCACCAGCTTCGCCTCGTCGGCGATTCCCAGCTCCCTTGGCGTGGCGCCGGTGGCAATGACCACCGTCCGGCTGTGGAACGTTCCCTCGCTGGTGACGATTTCTTTCACATCGCCGGCCAGCTGTACGCTCTCCACTTCCGCCAGCTCCGTTTTTGCGCCAAATCTCTCGGCTCCCTGCTGCATTTTCTCACCCAGCTCGAATCCGTCGATGCCCTCGTCGAATCCCGGATAGTTGTCGATCTGGCTGGTGAGAGCCATCTGTCCTCCGGCGGACAGTTTCTCAAGAATCAATGTATCCATGCCGGCGCGGGCGCAATAGAGAGCCGCCGTGTAACCGCCCGGCCCGCCTCCGATAATCACAACGTCATAAATGTGTTCCATTCATATATCCTCCTCTATTTCAGATGTTCCGCGATAAAAGCTTCAATCTTCGCTTTGGAATCCGGAGCCACAATACTGCCGAGCATTTTTCCATCTTTAAATATCATCAGAGTAGGGATGACCTCCACCTTGTATTCTTCTGCCAGCACTTCCTGCTCGTCAATATTGATCTCGCCGGTTACCATGGTATCTGCATACTGTTCTGCGATTTTCTTCATGGCAGGCCCGATTCGGCGGCAGTAAGTACACCATGGGGCGGAAAACTCCACCAGAGCAGGCTTCGCTCCTTCCAGTACATTTTCTTTAAAATTATCTACAGTAATCTTTATTATCGACATATATTATCTCCTTTCCATTTCTCTTCTGTGATGAGAAAGAATCCTGCACGGCAGGATTTCCCAATCTGTTAAAAACATAGTTTATTGTAACATAAGCATGACAAAAAATGCACTCTTTTATTCATCTGCAAATAAAAATCTTCAAATAAAAATGCGCACAAAAAGGAAAGCGATGCTATACACAGCGCTTTCTGCTTATCTCTCATATCCTGCGGCAAGCTGGCAAAGCCTGCCCGGGATATTCCTTTCAAATTGTCTTAACCAAGATCTATTTTTAAGTCTCCCTCTTTGATGAGCCCTTTTGCTCTCATGAACTTGCCGATGAACCAGTTGAGGACAATCGGTAAAACAAAACAGAGGAGAATCAATCCGATCCAGTCTTTTACTCCGGCCGCATAGCCTTCCGGCATATTACCCCATCCGGTGATAATACCGATCGGTCCTACCAGACCCGAAGTTCCCATTCCTGAAGATATCGCCGCTCCGTTATTTCTGAGCTGGAAGACACAGGTTGCAATCGGTCCCAGGATAGCGGATGTGATAACCGGTGGCAGCCATAACACCGGCTTTTTCATCAGGTTCGGCACCTGCAGCATGGAAGTTCCGATACCCTGCGCCACAAATCCTCCGATGCCATTTTCCGGATAACTGAGAGTTGCAAAACCAAGCATATGTGTACAGCAGCCGACTGTGGCAGCTCCGCCGGCCAGCGCCAGACCGTTCCATACCTCTATGGAGACCGTTCCATCTCCGAGAGCTGCCAGCACTGCGCCGCCGCTGATTCCGATGGCCGCACAGATAGCCGCGGAACTGATTGGCAGAGTGAGTACGATGCCCACTACTGTTGAGATAACGATTCCCATCAGGAATGGCTGCAGGTTTGTCGCCCATCCGATGAAGGTTCCGAGGGCGTCACAGATGGTTCTGAAGATTGGAGCCAGAACCATTGCACAAAGAGTTCCGATTACAATCGTAACTGCCGGCGTTACAAGAATATCAATCTTCGTCTCCTTTGATACCAGTTTACCAAATTCACAGGCAATGATCGCCACAAATAATACTGCCAGAGGGCCGCCGGAGCCGCCCAGGGTATTGGTTGCCTGACCGACCGCACAGAGCGAAAACAGAACCAGCGGCGGAGCGTCCAGAGCATACCCTATGGCTGCCGCCATGGCCGCTCCCGTTACGGCAGTGGCGTAAGTACCGATTCTGTATAACACCCAGCAGACGCTGTCCACACCGCCAAGAGCCGCAGTCTGTGCGGATAATTCGTCACCACTCAAACCTGATAAAGTAGCCATGAGGCCCGCAGTGCCAATATTTTCCGCAATAGTCTGAAAAATAGTTCCAATCAGCAAAGATGCAAATAAGCCTAATGCCATGGCGCCCATGGCGTCGATTCCATAGCGTTTAAAAGAAATCTCAACGTTTTTTCTCTTCAAAAAGCTTTCCTTTTTTGTTTCCGACATAACGTTCTCCTTTGTTCATAATAGATATCGAAATTATAATAATACTCAAAAAGCCCCGCGGGATATTTCCCGCGAAGCTGTCTCATCCATTTATTTCTTCTTCTTTCCGCCAAAGAAGCCTTTTCTTTCATGTTTCTCATGCTTTTCATGCTTTTCCGGCTCTGTTTTTGCTGCGCCTGAAGCATCTGTCTGCGCTGGCGGCACCTCTCCCATGGCCTCCTGGAACCGGCGCAGCGCCTCTTTCTGCGCTTCTGTCATGCGCTCCGGCACCTGTACCACCAGGGTGACAAAATGATTACCACGAAGGTTTTTATTCCGAAGGCTAGGCACACCTTTATTTTTCAGACGGATTTTCGTATCAGTCTGTGTTCCCGGCTTAATGGTATAATCCATCGGTCCGTCTACTGTGTCGATCTTAATGGTAGCACCCAAAGCTGCCTGTGCAAATGTAATCGGCTCCGTGGAGAAGATATCGTACTCCTGTCTCTGGAACTTCGGATGACGGGATACATTTACATTGACAAGCAGGTCTCCTCTCGGTCCTCCGTTGATACCCGGCTCGCCTTTCTCGCGGATCCGCACACTCTGACCGTTGTCAATACCTGCCGGAATCGGAACTTTAATCTTCTTGCGCACCTTGATGTAACCGGTTCCGGAGCAATCGGCACATTTATAACGGATTACCTGACCGGTTCCGTTACAATCCGGACACGGCTGTACATTTCTTACCATGCCGAACATGGACTGCTGCGTATAGACCACCTGACCGGTTCCGTTACATTTGGAACAGGTCTCCGGACTGGTTCCCGGCTTGGCGCCGCTGCCGCCGCAGGTGTTACATTTCTCTTTCAGGGTAATCTCCAGCTCTTTGTCTACGCCTCGGATAGCCTCATCAAATGTAATACGGACAGCCGCCCGCAGGTTCGCACCCTGACGCGGGCCGTTTCTTCTGGCATTGCTGCGGCTGCCGCCGCCAAAGAAATCACCAAAAATATCGCCAAAAATGTCGCCCATATCTCCGCTTCCGAAATCAAATCCGCCGAATCCGCCGGCTCCTCCGCCTCCCTGCTCAAAGGCGGCATGGCCGAACTGGTCATAGCGGGCTCTCTTATCCGGGTCACTTAATACTTCGTAAGCCTCAGAAGCTTCTTTAAACTTTTCTTCCGCATTTTTATCCCCCGGATTCATATCCGGATGATATTTTTTTGCCACCTTCCGGTACGCACGCTTTATTTCATTTTCTGTGGCGTTTTTATTTACGCCCAGAACCTCGTAATAATCTCTTTTATCTGCCATACTATCCTCCAAATTCAAGGCTTGCCCCTGCGCATCTTTCGCGGAGCGTATATCAGATGAAAATTATTTCACCCGGTGAACGACAAGGGAAGAGGGGACAGGGCAGCCCCGTCTCCTCTTCCTCTGTCATTGTATTGAATTCTGATTTTATACTTCTTTGTAATCTGCGTCAACCACATCATCTGCGTTATAGGTTGCGTTGGCATCTCCGCCAGGAGCTGCCTGAGGGCCGCCCTGAGCGCCCTGCTGTGTCTGCTCATACATCTTTGCAAACAGTGCCTGCGCATCTTTCATCAGCTGTTCTTTTGCTTCATTGATCTCGGAAACATCAGAATCAGTCATGTTGTCAACCGTTATGCGGTCGAGAATCTCTTTCAGCTTGGTGATGTCAGCCTGTACTGTGGTCTTTTCAGCCTCGTCAATCTTATCGCCGACCTCTTCCAGAGCTTTCTCGGTCTGGAATACCATGTTGTCAGCGTCATTTCTTGCGTCGATGGCTTCTTTCTTCTTCTTATCCTGTGCCTCGAACTCAGCGGCTTCTTTTACAGCCTTGTCGATATCTTCATCGGACATATTGGAACCTGCTGTGATGGTGATGTGCTGCTCTTTGCCTGTTCCCAGGTCTTTGGCAGAAACATTTACAATACCGTTGGCGTCGATATCGAAAGTAACTTCGATCTGAGGAACACCTCTACGTGCCGGCGGGATACCATCCAGACGGAACTGGCCTAAGGTCTTGTTATCTCTCGCGAACTGTCTCTCACCCTGTACAACATGGATATCAACGGCTGTCTGATTATCCTCTGCTGTGGAGAAGATCTGGCTCTTCTTGGTAGGGATTGTTGTGTTACGCTCGATCAATCTTGTGGCAACACCGCCCATGGTCTCGATGGACAGGGACAGCGGAGTTACATCCAGTAAGAGGATATCGCCTGCGCCGGCATCTCCTGCCAGCTTACCACCCTGAATGGAAGCACCGATGGCTACACACTCATCCGGGTTGATGCCCTTGAACGGATCTTTGCCTGTCAACTGTTTTACTTTATCCTGAACAGCCGGGATTCTTGTGGAACCGCCGACCAGTAACACTTTGCTTAAGTCTGTAGCTGTCAATCCGGCATCTTTCAGAGCGGTTGTAACAGGTGTTACAGTTCTCTCTACCAGATGAGCGGTCAGCTCGTTGAATTTTGCTCTTGTCAGGTTCATCTCGAAGTGTTTTGGTCCTTCGGATGTAGCTGTGATGAACGGCAGGTTGATGTTGGTTGTTGTGGAAGAAGACAGCTCTTTCTTTGCTTTCTCGGCTGCTTCTTTTAATCTCTGCATTGCCATCTTATCGGAAGATAAGTCAACGCCTTCTTTTGCCTTGAAATCATCCAGCATGTACTGAGTGATTACATTATCAAAGTCGTCGCCGCCCAGGCGGTTGTCACCGGCTGTTGCCAGTACCTCGATAACGCCGTCGCCGATTTCGATGATGGAAACGTCGAAAGTACCGCCGCCTAAGTCGTATACCATGATCTTCTGTTCTTTCTCGTTGTCAAGGCCGTAGGAAAGAGCGGCTGCTGTAGGCTCGTTGATGATACGTTTTACTTCCAGTCCGGCAATCTTTCCGGCATCTTTTGTTGCCTGTCTCTGTGCGTCGTTGAAGTATGCAGGAACAGTGATAACTGCCTCTGTTACTTTCTCGCCCAGGTAGTTCTCTGCATCAGATTTTAACTTCTGTAAAATCATAGCGGAAATCTCCTGGGGAGAATATTTCTTGCCGTCAATATCTACTTTGTAATCAGTACCCATATGACGTTTGATGGAAGAAATAGTCTTGTCAGCGTTGGTTACTGCCTGACGTTTTGCCGGCTCACCGACAACTCTTTCTCCTGTCTTTGTAAATGCAACAACAGAAGGGGTTGTTCTCATACCCTCTGCGTTTGTGATAACTACAGGCTTTCCACCTTCCATAACTGCTACACATGAGTTTGTTGTACCTAAGTCAATACCAATAATCTTACTCATTATTCATTCCTCCTAAAATCAACTATATCTGTAATCACTGATCTTGCCGACCGGCCAGCGGTCTGCTCCATCAGCTCTAGTTGGCAACTTTTACCATGCTGTGCCGAAGCACGCTGTCTTTGTACATATAGCCCTTCTGGAACTCTTCCACTACCAGGTTCTCACCCAGTTCTTCATCTTCCACATGCATCACCGCATTGTGGAAATCCGGATTGAATTCCTTACCGGCTGCATCCATCGCTTTCACGCCAATCTCATCAAAGACGGTCATGAGCTGCTGGTAGATCTTCTCAATGCCCTGGGCAAATGCGCCCTCTTTTTCCTCCTCGGAGAGAGCATCCAAGCCTCTTTCAAAGTTATCCACCACCGGAAGCAGCTTTGCGAGAACTTCCTTTGCGCCGATATCATACATGCGGCTCTGCTCTTTGGCATTACGTTTTCTGGCATTCTCAAACTCCGCCATCAGCCGCTGATATTTGTCCGTGATATCGGCAAGCATCTCCTGGCTCTTCTTTAATTCTATCTCCAGAGCCCTGGCAGATTTCTTCTTTTTCTTCTTGCTGTCCGGCTCATCGGATTCTTCTTCGCCTTCTGCAGCATCGCCGGCAGCCTCCGCTGTCTCAGCTGCATTCGCTTCCTCAGAAGCGTCTTCCTTCTGCTCCTCATCCTGAGCAGCTTCAGAAATGTTTTCGTCTACGATACTTTCGTCGAATTCTTTTTTATTCTCTTCCACTTAAGTACCACCTTTCTGTGATTTATTTTCTATGATTTATTATTGAAAATCTCATCTAAATCATCCGTCAGATTCTTGAGAGTATTTACCACCTTCTGATAATCCATCCGTTTCGGTCCGATGATACCGACCGTTCCGGTTCCCCCTTCCGCCAGTTCATAGGTCGCAGTCACGATGCTGCAATCCTTCAATGTCTGCACCGGGGTCTCATTACCGATGTAAACCTGGATTCCATGGCGTTCCTCCTGGTTCACCGTGTCATCCACAAGCTTTACAAGAGCTTTCTTCTCCACCAGAGTATCAAGAAGCGCCATGGTGTGATCCGGACTTACCAGCTCCGGATACTTCAGCATGTTTGTGGCGCCGCTGGTGTAAATCTCCATATCGTCTGCTTCGTGTATCGCCTCCACAATTCCATTAAAAACGCCTTCCAGAATGGAGGCATGCATTCCTGCCTGCACCTTCATGGTATGCACCAGCTCCAGATTAATATCCTTGAGCGTCAGCCCCTGCAGGAAAGAATTCAATAATATGTTGAGCTTAAGGATCTCGTCATTGCCAAGAGGATCTTCGATATTCATCAGAAGATTCCGCACCGTGTCATTGCCAAGAACAATGACCGCAAGAAGTCTCCGGCTGTCCACCATGGAAAGCTGTATGAACTTTATCTTTGATTCCTTAATCTGCGGCGTGGTGATGAGAGTGGCATAATTGGTATTGGCCGCCAGTACATCCGCCACGTTCTTAAGAACTTCCTCCATACGGTCCATCTTCTGCAGGAGAGCCTGCCGTTCCTTCCGAAGCTCATTCTCCCGGGCTGCAAACTCGCTCTCTTTCTCTTCCATCAGATGATCCACATAATAACGGTATCCCAAATCAGAAGGAATCCTGCCAGCAGATGTATGCGGCTGTAAAATATATCCCAGCTCTTCCAAATCTGCCATCTCATTACGAATGGTTGCAGAACTCAAATGCAAATCAGAATCTCTGGCAATGGTTCTGCTTCCCACCGGTTCACCCGTCTCAAGGTAAGTAGATATGATTGCCTTCAGTATTTTCATCTTACGTTCATCCAGATTCATAACTGTGTCCCTTCTTTCTTAGTTATTAGCACTCGTTTATGTTGAGTGCTAATATCTTTATAGATAACTTAGCACTATATACATTTCTTGTCAAGCATTAATTTCAAATTTTTATTTTTAACAGTTCAGGAAAATCCTTCACACTTCTATATAATAAGGACAGATATCCTCGTATCTGCCGTCCTTCATCCGGAACCCGCCCGGAATCACGCCAAGCTGCTTAAATCCGATCTTTTCGTAGAGATGCCGGGCCCCGGCGTTGGTTTTTACCACCGCGTTAAACTGCAGGATACGAAATCCCAGTCTGTGCGCCTGTGCGATGCTGTCCCGCACCAAAAGCTCTCCGATGTGCTGTCCCCGTGCTTCGGAGGCCACGGCGTAGCTTGCGTTGCTGATGTGCCCACAGCGTCCCACGTTGTTTGGATGAAGGATATAAAGTCCCAGTACATTTCCTGTGTCCGTGTCCTCCGCCACGCCGCAATGGCTCTGCTGCGCAAAAAATTCCGCGCCGGTCTGCGCGGTGAGAGATTCTTCCTGAGGGAAGGCGACGCCTTCCTCCACCACCTCGTTCCAGATGGCAGTCATAGAAGAAAGGTCTTGATTATTGTATTCTCTCACTGTGATGTTCATATTATTTTTCCTTTCTCTCATCCGATATTTCATCGTAATATCTTCTTATCATTTTTACGTGGAAAAGGACTGCCAGCAGCAGCCCTTTCCCCATTTATCATTTTTTCTTTTTCACAACAATTTTTCCGTCAAAATCAAATTTCCGAAGCTGTCTTTTCACCTTTTTGTTCCGGACATACACCGTACATTTTTTGGAGAGATCGTAAAACGATCCTTTTTTAATATTTTTGGTGCGGATCACTAATTTTTCAAATTTGTTTTCTTTCCAGCCAAAATTCCCGTCAAATCGCTTGATATTTTTTGGCAGAGTCAGCTTCTTTAACTTCTTTGAACCAAGGAACACACCCTCTTCCAGCTTCTGAAGAGACTTGCTCAGACGAATGGAAGACAGTTTCTTCATTTCACCAAAGGCATATCTTCCGACAGTCTGCACCGAGTTCGGCATGGTCACGGACCGGATTGTATTGTTTCCATTGAAAGCGTATTCTCCGATGTGACGGACAAAATCTTTCACCTTGTATGTTTTAGCACTGCTGGTCACGTTATAAAGAATGGTTCCATCTTTGGAATATACGTCGTTATCGATGACCTGGAAATGCGGGTTGGACCCATCCGCGACAATCTGTACTGACGGACATCTCTTTATATCAATTCCAAACTCTGATCTGTAAACCGGCTCCCCGTAGCTGGACGGAAGAACAATTGTTTTTAATTTCGGGCAGTTAAAATAACTGACTTCATCCATATAGGAAACTTCTCCCTCGAACACAACTTCTTCCAGCTTTTTAAAACTGATCGCTCTGCCCTGAACTGTAATGCCCGGAGCAAATGTAATCTTTCTCAGAGACTCGTGGGCGGTATTGGTTTCTTTTAAATCCGCCTGCCCCCATCCTTCGCCAAAAGAATCATCGGAATCAACCATAAAATCGTCCTCATCCCACCAGAATGAACCCACCGGATAGGATTTACCGAGAAATTCCACTTCATTTCTTATGTAGACTTCCGAAAGATCAGAATCCGGGTCCAGTTCTGCGTGTCCCTTCGCTTCGGAATCCCAGTCTATCAACCAGTAACGTACACCATCCATGGTCACACTCGCTGCCTTCGCGTCAAAGGAATGCAGAAAGAACAGGCCCAGGAACAGGCATCCGCCCAGTATCACTCCCTGTAATAACTTCATTTTTTTCATAGATTTCCCTCCTTATCCTTCTTGTAATGCCCCTCCATACATTTATCCATACATTTAATTTTTTCTTGCCGCATAAGTAACATCTACTGTCTTCTCACACCGCAGTCTGCCTTCACCCCTGATACTGGTTTTGGAAAGATCCAGCTTCTGTACTTTGGTTCCCAGACAGCTTAAGAATCTTAACTTTCTGTTCTTTTTGAGATTCAGAGATGTTATGTTGGTATTTTTACAACCTAATATTTCAAGATTTATGTTTGTTTTTACGTTAATCTTTGTCAGAGCAGTATTATGGCAGCGAAGATATCTCAGGCTGGTACATCCAGTCACATCAAGGCTGGTTAATTTCCGGTTGTTCTGGCAATGTAAATACTTTAAATCTTTGTTTCCGCTCAAGTCCAGAGAAGTAATCTGAGTATAATGGCAATTCACATTTTTTAATTTGGAATTTTTACTCAGATCCAGCGATTCCAGAGAAGCAGCTTTTATCGTGATGCCTCTCAGATTTCTGACCCCTTTTAGCGACAATGTCTTCAGAGTATCACTGATGATATACATATTTTTCAGTTTGGAACAGCGATCCAAATTCAGCGTTTCCGTTTCGCCGGTAAACATGACAGACTTTAAATTTTTTAAACCGGATAAATCGATCTGTTCTATCTGGCCTCCGCATACAAAGGAGTCCAGATTTGTGCATCCCTGCAAATTCATACTGTCAATATAAACAATGTGCTCCGAATCGGGAACAATCCCCACTTGCCGCAGTTTTGTGCAGTTTTGCAGATTGATCGTTCCGATATGCATACTCTCGGAATATATCGACACATTTTCTAATTTCTTCAGTCCGCTCAAATCCAAATCCGGCGCGGCCGTCATGTCCTGCTGATACTCCGCTACTTCATAATCGAACTGTTTCAATTTTTTGAAATATTTGATACCCTGAAACGAATCGATATACTGCCGTGTGTCAAAACGCATCTTTTTCACTTTTGACGCTTCCTTCGAAGAGAGAAATCCGTCTTCATTGGTATCCGCCTCCTGCGCGTATTCCATCACTGCCGGCGCAAAATTTTCCTCATTGATCGCCACGCTGTCCGCTGCCTTCACAGATATGCCGGCGCCTGCCATAAAAGTAAAGGCGGCAGCAGTCAGCACAGCCATTTTGATAGATTTTTTCATAAATTTCCGTCCTTTCTCGTCAATGTTGTAGTACACTAGCTATTTATATTTTACAATAACTCTATCCTTATGTCCACATATATCTAAATGATAAAAAATGCAGGGCGGACAGTCCTGTTTCTATTATAAAACAGCTTTCCGCTCTGCATAAATAAAATACACATTACCGTCAGGCAACGGTTTTAACCATTATATACACTTGCTCCTTTACAATAATTCATCATGCATTCTCGTATTTACTCCTCAAAATTACCCGTATAGAGCTGATAATATTTGCCCTTAGCTGCAATCAGCTCGTCGTGGGTACCTCTCTCGATGATGCGGCCCTGTTCCATAACCATGATACAGTCAGAGTTCTTGACCGTGGAAAGACGGTGGGCGATGACGAAGGTGGTACGGCCTTTCATCAGAGCGTCCATACCGTCCTGTACCAGTTTCTCGGTACGGGTATCGATGGAGGAAGTCGCCTCGTCGAGAATCAGCACCGGCGGGTCGGCCACGGCCGCGCGGGCGATGGCAAGAAGCTGACGCTGGCCCTGACTCAAGTTGGCGCCGTCGCCGGTGAGCATAGTATCGTAGCCGTCCGGCAGACGCCGGATAAATCCATCGGCGTTGGCCAGTCTGGCCGCCTTGATACATTCTTCATCGGTGGCGTCCAGTTTACCGTAACGGATGTTATCCATGACAGTGCCGGTGAACAAGTGGGTATCCTGCAGTACAATACCCAGAGAGCGACGCAGACCTCGTCTTCCATCTGCCTTGTCTTGATAAAAAACTCTTCGCTTTCTTCCAGGAGTTTTTTGGTGGGAAGCACTTCTTTCTTCCGGATATCCTCCGGGCGCTCCCGAAAATAAAGATAATCTTTTTCTCTAAGCTTTTTGATCAGAGCAGACAGCGTTGCCTTGGACATGCCTGTCTCCCGGCACAGCTCCGTAAGGTAGGTCCCCTCCGAATGATGCCGCAGAAGATATACGAGAAAATAAACCTGAATTCCGCTGAGTTCATCATTTCTGAGACAGCAGTCCATCAGCGCCGCCAGATCCAACCCGATTTTCTTCATAAAATAAATCAGCTCTTCTGCTCTGAAATCATCGGTCATTACTGCGAACACCTCCTGTTCTTTTTCTGTTTTTTACTATAATGCATCCATATACAGAATTTTCCTGATCCGCAAAATAGTTTCTTGCCGAACAGTTCATTAACTTACAATCTGTTCACAGAGGGATTCTAACTCGTTTTTTAAGAAATGTGAAATTCAAAAATTTTATCTTCTATAAAAATTTTTTATAGATATCAATTTTGTTTTTGATATTAAGAAATATGTAGATTATAATAAGACATGACCGCAACATCCTGAACATTTGCAAATAACAGACGAGGTTAAAATATGAATACGATTCAACTAGAATGTTTTGTCACTGTAGCCGAATATCTTAACTTTTCCAAAGCATCCACGGTGCTGAAGATGTCCCAGCCCGCAGTCAGCCATCAGATTCAATCGCTTGAAAAAGAGCTGGACGTAAAACTGTTTAACCGCACCAGCAAAAATGTCACTATCACTCCAGAGGGCGTTCTTTTTCTTGCCGACGCGCAGCTTATTTTAAAAACTGCAATGTCTGCCAGAGAACGCCTAGGCAATCAGGAACACTTCCTGCCGCTGGAACTGGGCTGCCATAATCAGATTGAGCTTCGGATGCTGCCGCCGGTACTGAAAGTTCTCTCAGAAGAATTTCCACTGCTCCGGCCCAATATCCGCCTGGTTCCTTTTCCATCCCTTGTAAATCTGATTGAAAATAACCAGATTCATGCCGCTCTGGGGTTGAAAGAAACACAGAAGCGCTCCTCTCTCTTCTACAGGGAATTATGTCTGGCGCCTTGCTCCTGCGTCTGTGTTCCCGGCCATCCGCTGTCCCGTTATGAAACGCTCACCACCAGAGAACTTGAGGGAAACTTCATCGCCTGTACGCCCCGGCCGGTACCCGATTCCTTTTTTGCCGTCCAGAATGAGCTTCTGGTAAATCTTCCGCCTAAAAACCGCTTCCTCAACGACAACGTAGACAGCGCCTTTGCTCTTGTCAAAGCGGAAATCGGCTATACAGTTTATCCGGATATCCCTGCAGCCCGGGATCATGAACTGTGCTATATCCCGGTCACTGATCTCCCAAAGGTATCTTTCGGCATTTATTGCCGGTATGAACATGATATACCAGTGCTGAAAAGATTTCTTGAGCTCATGGACAGATCTCTTAGTCTGCAGTTATAAGTTATAATAGAAATTCTTCAAAAATCCGGTTGCTCACATCAATCCCGGCATCCGTGAGCCGAAGAGTGTCTCCTTCCATGACCAAAAGCTCCATGTCCGCATACCTGCGGATTACTCCGCCATATATTTTTTCCATGGAAACTCCAAACTCTCCGGCAAAACGGGATAAGGATACGCCTGACATTTTTCTCAGACCGAATATCATATAATCCTCTATCCGGTCTTTTATTTCTGTCACATAATAATCCTGACGCTCCTGAAACGGAATAAAGGGATGCTCCAGATATTTTTTCATAGAAATTTCGTTGGAAAAACGGGCGTTATCATAATAAGAAGAAGCCCCCAGTCCCAGACCAAGATACGGCACGCCGTCCCAATAGCCGATATTATGGCGGCAAGCAAAGCCCTCTTTTGCATAATTGGATATCTCATACCGTTCATAGCCTCTCTCATGAAGAAGTTCTTTTGTTCTCTCATACATTTCCCTGTCCACTGCCTCATCGGGAAGGCGCCTGCGGATATCCTCCGAATCGAAAAACGGCGTTCCCTCCTCCAGAATCAGGCTGTAAGAGGAAATGTGCTCCGGCCGGAGTTCTGTCACCTGCTCAAGTGTTTTCAGATAGCCGGATAAAGTCTGTCCCGGCAGGCTGCTCATCAGATCGATATTGATGTTCTGAAATCCCGTCTTCCTTGCCTCCCGGTAATTATCCAGAAACTGTTCCCAGGTATGAATCCGTCCAAGCACCTTTAGCAGCGCGTCGTCAGAACTCTGCAATCCGATACTCAGACGATTGACGCCCGCTTCCATACAGGCAGCAAGTTTCTCCCGGGTTAGTGTACCTGGATTGGCCTCCATGGATATCTCCGCGTCCGGGCTGATAGAAAAATTCTGTCGCAGACAGAAAAACAGACGGCGTATCTGCTCCGGCGCAAGCACCGACGGCGTACCGCCGCCCACAAAGATCGTGGATATCCTTCCGGTATTCCTGTCTTCCTGTTTTTCGTATATGATTTCTGCCGTCCGACAAATTTCCTCATCCAGCGCCCGGCAGTAACTTTCGATACTTTCCAATCCTGCCGGAAAGGACAGAAAGTCACAGTAATTACATTTTCTTACACAAAAAGGGATATGAATATAAAGTTCCAATGCCAGATTCCTCCTTTTTTCTTTACTATATCATCTTCTGTACCGGACTTCCACTATCCTTTATTTTGTCTGTACCTCCTTTTTTCTTTCTGTTTACAAACACGTCTGCACCCCTGATTTTTTTCAAAAATAAGGCAAAAAAATTTGATGGACAAATTGCAATTTTTGTCCGTATTTGCTATAGTAAATGCGTAACAGTAAGAAATAGCCGGGAAAAACCTGATTCTATAATACTAACCACAGACTTATTATCCTGACATATAGGAATCCGGCTCTGCCCGACGCAATATTCATTATTTTGAATGAGGGAGATTATGATTACTTACGAAAACACAAAAACGATTTATGATCTGGTAGAACATGCCGGCAGAGATTATGACAACAGAGTTTTCCTCCGTTATGAGGAAAATGATATGGTCTTTGATATCAGCTACCGGCAATTTATGGGAGAGTGCCACGCCATTGCTGCATGGACAAAAGAACAGGACGCCTCCATCGGCCACAGAATTCAGGTGGGCCTGCTCGGAAGCAGCAGCCATCACTATCTGGCCGTCATGCTGGGCGTTATGTCCAACGGCAACGCTGTCGTTCCTCTGGATATCCAGATGAATGTGGAAACGCTGGCCGACTGCTTAAACCGGTCGGATGTGGACATTCTTTTTTATGACTGGGAACATCAGCCGCTGGTAGAAGGCGTAAAAAATCTCTGCCCTGGGATCAAATCTTACATATCACTGCAGCACGGAAAACACGTGCCATGCTCTGACAATATCTTAAAAGAATTTGCGGGACGCACCGCCACGCCGAACGTATCGGAAAATAACTGCGCCATGATTCTCTTTACTTCCGGAACTACCGGAAAAGGCAAAGGCGTCATGCTTTCCAACCGCAATCTCATCGACAATACATTTTGTACCACCGACACCGCACTCACGGAAAATGAAGTTTATCTGAACATTCTGCCAATCCATCATGTATTCTGTGTACACAGCGATGTATTGGTAACAATGCGCGACGGCAGTCTCCTGTGCTTAAACCGCGACATGAGCAAACTGGTAGATCATCTTAAATTATTTGAACCGACGGCTTTCAGTGTTGTGCCGATGGTAGCAAAAGCTCTTTATAACCGTTACTGTCTTCTGAAAAAACAGCAGCCTGAGAAAAGTGATGAAGAAATAAAGGCGGAAGTCTACGGAAGACGGCTGCGGAAGGTAAGCTGCGGAGGCGGCTATCTGACGCCGGAGCTGGCAGAGAACTATCGTGATCTGGGCATGTCCATCGCACAGGGTTACGGTATGTCCGAATGTTCTCCTGTTATCTCTGCTGCCGACTGGGACCGCCCGGACAAGGTTTCTTCCGTGGGAAAAATCGTCAACCGCTGCCAGGTGCGCATCGTGGACGGAGAAATTCAGGTACAAAGCCCTTCTGTCATGATGGGATATTATAAGGATCCTGAAAATACCGCGGAAGCCATCACCGATGACGGCTGGCTGTGTACCGGAGATCTTGGTTATGTGGATGATGAGGGATTTCTGTATCTGACCGGTCGAAAGAAAAACCTGATTATATTAAGTAACGGTGAAAATGTAGCTCCGGAACAGATTGAAAATATGTTTACCGATGAAGCTATCGTGGAAGACATCCTCGTATTTGAAGAAAATGACACTATCACTGCTGAGATTTATCCAAACTTCAAATACGCAGAAGCCAGCGACATCACCGATATCGAGGGCGCTGTAGGTGAAAGCATTGCCAAAATCAATCAGCAGCTTCCTACCTTCAAAAGAATCTTAAATTACCGCGTGCGACGCGATCCGTTTGAAAAGACAACATCCAAAAAAATTAAACGTTCCAATTATTTCAGCCAGAAGAAGCTGGAAGCCGAACAGCGCGCAAAAATCGTTATGCCGCAGAACGATCTGCAGCAGCAGATATATGACAGTGTGGCCGCTGTTCTGGGACATCAGAATTTCGGCATTACCACCGACTTCTACCGTGCCGGCATGGATTCCATGAGCAGCGTCATGCTTCTCACAGATTTGGCCGACAACATGAACTTCTCCATCACCCTGGACGATTTAATGGCTCACGCTACCGTAGAAAAACTGGAAACCTACTATAAGGAAACACAAAATGCAGAAAAAGTAGACTATTCCGTGCGCCCGGTTTATCCGCTGACCAATTTGCAGATTTATTTTGCTTATGTAATGCGCGGCAATACCACTGCCAATCTGCCTTCTTTAATCCGTCTTGACAATAGCGTGGACCTCATCCGTCTGCAGAAAGCGGTGGAAGATCTGTTTGATGTACACCCTGGTCTGAAGGCTGTGATCCAGATGGATGAAGGTGTATTTAAGAGTTTCCGTCATGACGATGCGAAAATCAATATCCCGATCATCCGTCAGAGCGATGAAGAATTTGCAGAAACCAGAAAGAATCTGTTAGTACCATTTATGTATGGAAAAGATGAACCGCTTTATCATGCAGGTATTTATCAGACTGACAGTGCCAATTTCCTTTTCCTGGATATCGCTCATATCGTCGGCGACGGCATTACTCTCCAGATTCTTTTTGAAGACTTGAACAGCCTTTACCTGGGCAATCCGGTGAAAAAAGAAAGTTACACCATGTTTGAATATGCTCTGGACGAAAAAGCCCGGGATCAAAAAGGAAAACGGGATCAGGATGTGGCATACTATCTGAACCTGATGAAAGACTTTAAAGTATCTAACAGCATCCTTACCCGCAGAGATTTCCACGATCTGGACAAAGGCGTCAACGCTTCTCTGAAAGGTCGTTTTACCATCAGTCCAAATCAGCTGAACGCTTTCTGCCGGAAAAATAAAATATCTGAAAATGTCATGTTCCTGACAGCTTATAACTACTGTATCAGCATTTTCGCCAACGAAAAAGATGTGGTCAGCACCAGCATACACAGCGGGCGAACCGACAGCCGCTGGACCAGACTGGCCGGCTGCCTGTTTACCACTTATCTTTTCCGCTACACCAACGTGCCTCATGAGACTGTACCGCAGCTTCTGCGCAGACACGCCCGTGAAATCATGGAGACCATGCGCTGCCATACTTCCACTCTGCACGCGGATGAAATGTTCATTCAATACCAGGGTGATATTCTGAATCTTGATGACATCGGCGGTGCACCGGCAGAAAGAGAACCAATCCAGCTTGATTCTCTGCCGTTCCATCTGCAGATCATGTCCAACAAAAAAGGATTCTACTACTATGAACTCCGGTACTGGGAGAATCGTTTTGACAGACAGCAGCTTGAGATCTTTATGGAATGTATGGACATCATTGTCAACGCTATGCTCACAGAACCTTCTGTGCGCCGCCTGAAAAAGCATCTGCCGGAACGTCTTTTCCCGAAACATTATTTTGTGAAAGCCGGAGATGTCAATGAAGCCGCCGGCTCCACGCTGATTCACGATGTCACACCGGACACTCTGGTAAAAGCCTACGTCTTTGACGAGACCTGCCGCAAACAGCCATACGGCGCATGGGGATCCCTCTATATTATGGATCATCCGACAAAAGGATGGAGCGACCGGATCACCAATCCATACAGCGGTGGAATGCTTTATCAGACAGGGCTTCATGCCAGAATCCTTCCGGATGGCTCTCTGGATATCATGGAACGCTGCGGACGAACCATCATGGTGGAAAATCTTACCGGCCGTGATTACCTTGACCTTGAGAAGCTGGAAGATACATTGACCGGTTACGACGGAATCTCCTCTGCTTCCGCCTACACATGCTGGGGACCGGAGCACCGTCTGATCCTCTGCGCGGATATCACCGGCGCCGCTGAACCTGACATGGAGAAGCTTAGGGCTTATCTTGAAGAAAAACTGGAAGCCTGCCTTGTACCGAAAGAAATTCATTATATGGCATAGACAGATTTCCATATGCAAAAATACCTTATCATAAAACGCTGGCGCGAAGAATAGTTTTTCTCTTCGGACGCAAAAAGGGGCTGCACCAACAGTCCCTTTTTCTTTCTATGTTCAATCCTTATTAAATTGCCTCCTTAAACACCTCGCCGGCTCTTTCTTTCAACAGCAGATATTGTTTCCGGTTAATCTCTATCACATTTCCTCTCCTGGAAATGTATCCGTCACCGGTGAACTTTTTTATACAGCGATTTACCGAGCGAACGCAGATGCCTGTGTAATCGGAAAGTTCCTGACGGACCAGACGGATGCGGAGAATACCGTTTTCCGCATAGTTTTCATACCAGTCAGAGAAAAGACATGCCAGGCGGCTGGATCCCTGCAGAAAAAGAAAATCTCTGCTGCTGCAGGCCTGCTCAAAAAGATACTCTCCCATCAGTTTGGACTCTCTTTTCAAAGCGGCAATATCTGTCTGCAGCCAGTGTTCAAATATCTTCCTGGGAATCTTAACCACAGTACACGGCGTAATCGTCTCCAGCGTATGGCTGTGTTCCTGCACCTCCATGAGAATCTCCATCCCTCCGTAGGCGTACACCTTGGTAAAGGGCCGGTGGCTGTAGGACATGCCCTGAAGACTGCAATTTGTTACCTTCACCATTCCCTCTCCGATCAGACATACGGTGCGGACGTCGTCTCCCTCATAAAAAATGATACTTTCTTTTTCTGTCTCCTCGATCCGCATGGATTCCAGCAGCCACTGCGGCGCCGTTTCAAAATATTCCTCAAATTGCTTTCTGCGTTCTTTATCGAGCCTGCTCAGAAAAGGCAGAGCTGTTGTCAAGCATTTTTTATCCATCCGTTTTCTCCAATAGTCCTGTTTTTAAGATAATACATACACAGCAGATACATGTCACTATCTCCGCACACGGAAAGGCAAGCCACACGCCGGTCATACCCCAGAATCTTGTCAACAGCCACATGAACAGATAACCTGCCGCCATGACGCGAAGCGCCGGAACTCCGAAGAAGAGCATTTCCTCCGATGCCATATTATTTTGCGTCACACTTCAGCACTGCATTCAACAGCACAGAAGCTCCCTGTGTACACTGTTTTACAGAGGTGAACTCCGGCTCACAGTGAGAATGTCCGTCTTTGGACGGAACAAAAATCATAGTGGTAGGAATCATATAAGCGCAGAACTGTGCATCGTGTCCGGCTCCGGAATTAATTCTCTGATTGGTGTATCCAAGCTCTTTTACGGCTTCTTCCACATATCCTACCAGCTCTTTGTCAAAGTAAACAGTGTCACGAGTCCACGCCGGCTCATACTCTACCCGGCAGTCTGCCACTTCTTTTGGTATATTTTCAATGACTTTCATCACCTGCTCGATGACCTTCGGGTCTTCATGTCTTGCATCCAGTGAAAAATCCACATAATCCGGAATTACTGTATGTACGTTCGGGTGCAGCACAATCTCTCCCGTGGTATAAACCAGATCCGGATCCAGTTTATCTAGTTCATCATGAAGATACTGCAAAACCTTTGCAGCTGCATAAAATGCGTCATGACGGTATTTCATCGGAGTTGTGCCCGCATGGTCTGCCTGTCCGTAAGTCTTAATGCGGTAGCAGAGCATACCGAGCACACAGGTTACTACGCCGATATCGTTGCCTGCCGCTTCCAGAATCGGACCCTGTTCGATGTGAAGCTCGAACATTGCTTTATAATCTTTCGGATTCAGGCGATTTTCCTTCGGTCCCTTGTAGCCGGACGCCTCCAGCGCATCGCCGAAGGTCTGGCTGGCATCCAGAATAGATTTGGACTGCAGCATATCTTCATGTTTGAACTTATATCGGATATTCTCCGGCAGATAGTCGTAACAGAGAACGCCGGAAGCCATCATGGACGGCGGATACAGAGAACCTTCCTCGTTGGTCCAGATCATTGCAGTCAGATTATGTCTGTGAGGAATCTTCTCCGCTGCTACGGTCTCGAGCACTTCCATAGCTCCCATAACTCCGAGGATACCGTCATAGTTTCCTCCGTTTTTTACAGAGTCACAGTGGGATGCCATGACGATTCCCGGCAGCTCCGGCTCGGAACCTTTGAGAGTAGCATACATACACGCCATATCGTCCGTCTTGATCTCCGCTCCGATGGCCTTCATTCTTCTCTCAAACTCAGCTCTGGCCTGCTTTGCCTCCGGAGACAGAGAGTATCTTGTAATTCCTCCGTGACCGGCGTCGCCAAACTGACTGAATGTTTTAATTTTATCTTCCATACGTTTTTCACTGCATATATACATCTTCCATTCCTCCTGTCTTTAATATTGACTCCATTTCCTGTATATTAATTCTTGATTTTTTTTCCGTGCTGTTTCAAAAGTTTCCACATATCCATGGCCAGGAGCAGGCCAGCCGCGATTGCCACTGATGTGACCAACGCTTCCACAGCCGCTGCCCGTCCTTTCTCTGTCTCACCCTGAAAGAAATAGTACATGGTGTGATACAGGGCGGCTCCCGGAATCAGCGGAATGATTCCCACGGCGATATATGCTGTCCGGGGCATTTTGGTATAGATCGCCATAATTTCCATATAAAAACCCAGAGCAATTCCGGCAATCACAAACTGCACCCCGTAGGACGAAATCAGCAGTCCCGCCGCAAGATAAACCGTCCATGCCAGACCGCCGCCAACGGCCGTATACAGCACCTGTTTTCCTCGCAAATGAAAGAACAGAGCAAATCCCACTGACCCGAAAAAGCCGCTGACAATCTGTATCCAATCCATCCTCTTTCTCCTTTTTCTTTATATTATCTTCACTCCGGAAGTTCTGCTGTCCGCTTTTTTGTCTTCCCCACTCCCGAAGTCTGTTGTCCACTTTATTCAGAGCAGCACATTGGCCAGCACAAATCCCGTGGCGATCACCAGGCTTATGATGACCGCCTCCGCCAGCCGTGTCAGCCCCGACAGCATATTATTGGAAAAAATCTCCTGGACAGCACAGGTAAATATGACTCCCGGAATAAAAATCATAATATTTCCTATGCTTACCAGCTCTGAAGATACCCCTCTCCAGATACCTGCCATGACGATGGACAAAAGCCCTGCCACAACAGAGCATAAAAAAACCTGTACGAAACGGTTCATCGCTGACCGGGACAGTACATTCTCCACCGGAGCAATCAGCACTCCGATGAGGGCGGACACTGCCATGTCTTTCAGACTGCCCCCGAAAAAGAGCGTGAAGGAAAGAGAAATCAGGGCAAAAATGAACATTTTCCCGGACAGGGAATACGATTTTCTGTTTTCAATCTCCTGAAACCTCTGAGATGCCTGCTCCGGATTCATCTGTGTCTCACATATTTCCCTGGACAGAGCATTCAGTTCGGTCAGCTTATACATATTTCTGTCAAAGGTATTTATCCTCCGGATTTCTGTCAATTCTGTCAGATTCTCTCCCGATATGGTAACCACGATCACATAGGTGATGGCAAAGCATTCCACGGTCTCCGCCCCAAAAGCACGACACATGCGAACGATGCTGTCTTCCACCCGGCTGATCTCCGCCCCCGAGGAGAGCATCTGCGCCCCGATATTGAGGGCTGTCTGCAGCGCTTTCCTGCTTTCTCTTACTTCCGCTTCCACGTTATCTCCTTATTTTTTTCTTGGACTCCGTTTTACATATTGACCCATACCCGGTTTTCCGACAAAGTCTCCGTTATCGTAAACCAGCTGTCCGCGAAGATAGGTCTGCACCGGATAACCGTGAAGTTTCTTTCCTTCCCAGATAGTATGATCATAGTCGGAATGCATATTGTTTACGCTGATGGTGAAATCTTTATCTCTGTCATATATCACGATGTCCGCATCTTTTCCCACCACCAGGGAACCTTTGTTATCACATCCGAAAATATTTGCCGGATTGGTGGAACAAAGGGCAACTGCCTGCTGGAAAGTAATCTTTCCTGCGTTGGCGGCGTCCAGCATATACGGGTACAGATTCTCCACTCCTGCGCAACCGTTAGGAATTTTTGTAAAGTCATCCTTTCCCCAGTCCTTTTCATAACTCTGGAACGGACAGTGGTCTGTGGCCACCGTATCAATAAGCCCTGCTTTCAACGCCTGCCAGAGAGCATCCTGACTCTCCTGTCCTTTCATCGGCGGGGAGCAGACGAAGTTTCTTCCGTCTTCTCTCTTATAGACATCACAGGTAAATTCCAGATACTGCGGACAGGTTTCCACGTAGACATCCGCTCCATCCCGTTTCGCGTCAATGCAGGCTTCCAGTCCTTCTTTGTCCGCCATGTGTACAACATACAGAGGCGCTTTCAGATGTTTTGCCCAGTGAACCGCACGTTTGTCCGCTTCCGCTTCCACAAATTCCGGACGGCTCAAATAATGATACCATGCGCTGGTCTTACCTTCTTTTAAGAACTGTTCTGTATACATATCGATCAAATCCGGATTTTCCGCATGGATATTGATCATGGCTCCCAGCTCTTTGGCACGGAGCATCAGACGGGCCAGAGTGGCGTCGTCGACCATCATGCCCTCTTTTTTGTATACCAGAAAGCATTTAAAACTGGTAATACCCTCCTCCACTGCTTTCTCCATCTCGTCAAGAATTTCTCCGCCGTTTAAGTTGGTGATACAGCAGTGCATGGCATAATCCACACAGGCATCGGTCTCAAGGATCGCTCTTTTGGAGTTTACAAGACCAAGAATGGTCTCTCCCTCATGCTGCACCGGATAATCAAAAATGGTGGTGACGCCGCCGCAGGCCGCCGCCCTGGTTCCGGAAAGATAGCTGTCTGCGGAGACCGTCCCTCCAAACGGCATCTGCAGATGGGTATGTACATCAATAGCTCCCGGCAGCACCAGCTTACCGGATGCATCACAGACTTTTTCCGCCAGCTCCGGAGCGATATCCGCCTCCATGGCCACGATCTTTCCGTCTTTCACGGCGATATCACAGTCATACATATCCGTGGTAGTCACCACTGTTCCATTTTTGATGATCAGATCATACTGTTTCATAGCAAAACCTCCTTTACTGCTTTCTCCCTGTTCCGTGTCCTGTACTTATTCGTATTTTGTTTTCAGTATTACACCATGTTTCTCTCTGCCCTCTTTAAAAATCAGCTCGCCCGGCGTGATACAGTTCATGACAGGACAGACATTTAAGCATAAATGGCAGCCCACACATTTTTCTTCCAAAAGTTTCGGTTTTCTTGTCTCCGTATCAAACTCAATAGCCTGATGACCGCCGTCAAAACAGGAAACGTAGCATCTTCCGCATCCCACGCAGGATTCTTCATTGAATTGTGGAAGAATCTTGAAAGAACGATCCAGCTCGTCGGCGCCAATGATACTTGGCAGCGCTTTTCCCACCAGATCCTGCACCCGGTCGATGCCGTTTCTTTCCATATAATGGGAGAGACCGCTGATCATATCTTCCACGATGCGATAGCCATACTGCATGATCGCTGTGGTGCACTGTACATTTTCACAGCCCAGCAGAATAAATTCCAGGGCGTCCTTCCAGGTCTCCACTCCTCCCATGCCGGATAACGGGATATTGACAAGCTTCGGATCATGCTTCAGGTCAGACACAAACCGGAGAGCGATTGGCTTCACCGCTGCTCCTGAATATCCGGATACAGAAGACTTTCCATTGACTACCGGCATGCCGACATTCAAATCCACATCCACATTGGTGATGGATTTTACTGTATTGATGGCCGCCAGTCCCTTTGCTCCTCCTTCCACAGCCGCGATGGCCGGAATCTCCATGTTGGTGATATTCGGCGTCATCTTCGCGATAACCGGCAGATGGGTGTTTGCCGTCACCACCTCACAGTAATGTTTTACAAGCTCCGGTCTTGTTCCCACGTCGGAACCCATGGTGGAGGAGGTCATCTGCGGACAGGAGAAATTACATTCGATCAGGTCAACGCCGGTCTCCGTCACTGCCTTTGCCAGATACGCCCATTCTTCATCATTGCTTCCCATGATACTTGCCACAAGAACTTTATTTGGATAATCCTGTTTTAAACGTTTCATATACTCCAGATTCACTTCCAGCGGTTTATCGGAAATCTGCTCCATATTCTTAAATCCCACCCACGGGGTATCCTCTTTTGTAACGATATCGAAACGAGGAGAACATTCGTCCGGAATATATACGCCAATGGACTTGTAATAGATTCCTCCCCAGCCGGCTTCCAGAGCCTTCGCGCACATCTCATAATTACTTCCCACCGGTGAGGAAGAGAGGAAAAATGGATTCTCGCATTTTACTCCCAAAAAGTCTATTGATAAATCTTTCTTTAATGCCATAATTTCGTTCCCCCTATTTTAAATATTCCGCAATTTCTTCAGCGGCTTTCTTTCCGTCCGCCACTGCTTCCACTACCGTGCGTCCCTTTCCGTACAGCATATCTCCGCCCATGAACAGTCCCTGTTCCTGTCTCAGTCCTGCAAATGCATCGGTCTGCTCCTGTCCGATGGCAAAGACAATCTGGTCTGCCTTTAATATCAGGGAGGAATATCCGTCTCTTCCAGCCGCTTTCAGCCCGGTCACTGTTCCATTTTCTCCCAGGATCTCTTCCGGAGCAAACTGTGTGAAGATTGGAATACCCATCTTCTGTACTGACTGCACCTCTTCCATATTGGCTGGTGCCTCCTCGATGGTACGACGATAAACGATCACTGCATTGGCTCCCATCTGTTTGGCCGTGGACACACAGTCCATAGCCACATCACCGCCGCCGATGACGATCACATTTTCTCCCACCTTGAAATCTTTATCACCGCTCCTGGCCGCTTTCAGATAATCGAGAGCATTTTCGACACCGGCAAGCTCTGTTCCCGGAACATCCACTTCTTTGGCTTTCCACAGTCCCACTCCCACATAAACGGCGTCATACTCTTTCTTCAGCGTCTCCAGTTCTTCTCTTTCCACTTTATGGCCGCATACGATCTTGACGCCGGCCTGTTTTATTGTCTCGATATCAAAATCCACCACTTCCTGCGGCAGCCGGGAAGGAAGAATTCCATAGGTGAGCATTCCGCCTGCCTTTTCATTGGCTTCATACACAGTAACTTCATATCCTTGCAGCGCCAATTCTCTGGCACAGGATAAGGAAGACGGACCTGCGCCGATACATGCGACTTTCTTTCCATTTGGTTCGCCCGGTTTCATAAAGTTCATCTTCTCTTCTTTTTCCTGCTCCACCAGAAAGCTCTGCAGTTTACCAATCTGAATCGGCTTGTCGATGCCGCTTCTGCTGCAGGCCTTTTCACACAGATAATCATATGGACAGACGTCGGCGCAGCATCCTGCCAGAGGATTATTTTCCCGAATAGTTTCCGCCGCTCCCCAAACATTTTTGAAGCGAAGAGAACGAATGAACTTTGCCGGATCTGTTCCCGCCGGACAGCCCTCACTGCAAGGTGCGTCATGGCAGAGAAGACAGCGGGATGCTTCCTCCATCGCTCTTCTTAAATCATACCCTTTCTCTGATCTCCGGGCATACGGTGTCATGATTGTTTTACTCATAATGTAAAAACCGCCTTTCTCCTTTTTCCTTCTGTTTCCACTTTTCCGCTTCCACATTATCAAATTTTTAACAAGCAACTTTTGATAATCTTATTCTAATTCATACAGTTTTGGGTAAGTAAAGTACTTTTTTTATTTTTTTCGCCATGAGTTTATGCATTTTTTATAAAACTCTCCACCTATGGACGGTTTATACTCAGCAATTCTTACGCTTATTTTTATTAAATAATTAACATATTTTTAATATGATTTTCAAATAAAAAAGAAAGAAAGTCAATTTTATTAAATAGATTCTTTTCTTTTTAATAAAACCGTCTTTCTTTCCTTTTATTTTTTCTTCCCGGTAGTTTTGACCGGAACGATAATTTTTGTAACGTGCTCATTCATGTTGGCGGTATCCAGCGGAGAAATCAGAAATTCTTCCGTAACTTTCCCGCATATTTCATATCCATTTTCATCAATCCAACGTTTCAGAGCGATATATTTCTTGAAAATATCCTCATATTGCCCCCGGTAGATGGTTGTCGCCGCTGTAAATCCTCCAAACTTCCGTATCTCCGCATTATCTGCAGGTGATTCCGCTACCTGTATGGCAAACTCTATATCACAGTCCTTGGAGATAAACTGACCGAACATCTCTGTATAAAAGGTCACATAGATGGGACCCGTTATCTCCAGCCGGCTATTCTCCGCTTTCTCCATTACTGAAATCCACCGCTCCAGATTAACCTCCTCGTTATGATAGGATTTGATGATGGAACGGGATGTCAGCAAATGAATCTCTGGAATATTCTCAATGAGATACTCCTCCGGTCCATCCGGGGCAGCCGCATATTGTTTTCCTTCCGCAAACCGGGTCAGCATACAGAGATTTTCTCTGCGTTTTTTCTGCAGGCAGGCAATCTCTTCGTCAATCTCCCGGATTCTCCCATGAATGCTGTCCATATAACTGTCCATGCTGTCCTTCTTAATGATCTCCTTAATGTCTTTCAGATTAAATCCCAGAGAACGAAGCTGGCGTATGATCACAGCGGTAATCAGCTGATCCTTACTGTAATACCGGTAATTACTGGTTTCCTTTCGGATTTTGGGTACCAGCAGCTCTATTTCATCGTAATAACGCAGCGTCTTGATGGGAATTTTGCATATATTTGATACCTGTCCAATTGAATAATACTTTTTTTCTTCCATTTAACTCACTCCATTGTCAAATTATTGCTCTATAGAACACTCTGATGTGTAGACAATTTATACTCACGATAAAATGTATTATAGCAAAATATATTGGCAATGACAAGTTACAGGAGATTTTCCTCATTATTTCAGTTCAAATGCTTTTTTCCTTTTGATCTCTTCGATCATGGCCGGAATGACCTTGTGAAGATCACCAACAATTCCATAATCGCACACCTCAAATATCGGCGCTTTCGGATCCTTATTGACAGCAACAATATATTTGGACTCACTCATTCCTGCCAGATGCTGAATTGCCCCGGAGATACCGCAGGCAATATAGAGATCCGGACGCACAGTGGTTCCTGTCTGTCCCACCTGATGACCGGCGTCGATCCATCCTGCTTCCACGCAGGCTCTGGAAGAACCGACTACGCCTCCCACAGCATCCGCCAGTTCCTGTACCAGTGCAAAGCCGTCCGCCGTTTTTAAGCCGCGGCCGCCGGATACCACTATTTTTGCATCCGTAAGATTCACAGTTTTCTTCTCGTCCGGAATGATCGTTTCCAGATGAGTACGGATATCTTCTTCTGTCAATGCGGGATTGATTTTTTCCACCTCACCGGTGATTTCTTCCCGATATGCCGCTTTTTCCATGACGCCCGGACGGACAGTGGACATCTGCGGACGGTTTTTCGGACACACAATGGCGGCCATCAGATTACCGCCGAAAGCCGGACGTGTCATCAACAGCTTGGAATCCGCTTCATCAATCTCCAGTTTTGTACAATCGGCCGTCAGTCCTGTTCCAAGTCTTGCAGCCAGTCTCGGTCCGATATCCCGCCCCAGAGAAGTGGCTCCCACCAGAACGATCTCCGGTTTTCTCTCCCGGATCAGATCTGCAAACACTTTCACATAGCCGTCGGTGGAAAAGTGTTTCAGCAGCGGGCTGTCTGCATAGAGCACACGGTCCGCACCATAGTGAAGCAGTTTTTCTGTCTCCTGTTCCATCTGATATCCGTTTACCACAGCGACAAGAGCTCTGCCGAGGCGATCCGCCAGCTTTCTGCCCTCTCCAAGCAGTTCTATAGTCACAGGGGCGATTTCTCCCTCCCGCTGCTCTGCCAGAACCCAGACGTCTTTATAATCCTGCAGGGAAATATCCTGATTTACCTTTGCTCGCACTCTGCTTCACCTCCTAAAATAATTTCAGCGCTATCAGCTTTTCTGTGAGAACTGCGGCCTTCTCTTTCTCACTGATTCCTTCAATGAGCTCTGTTTTCTTTTCCTTCACAGGCACAAAAGAGCGCAGTACGTTGGTCGGCGATCCTTTCAGCCCGATCTGCGTCGGATCCACTGTGATATCATCAAAAGTCAGCACGTGAATCGGATCTTCTTCTCCATCATAGACGGCAAAAATCCGTGACACTGTCGGAAATCTCGGTTCATTGAGTTCTTTGATGGCTGTGAGCAGACATGGCGTCTGTACCGTCATCACATAATCTGCGTTTTCTGTCAGCCGGGTTACCCGGAGTTTTTCCCCTTCCACAACAATCTCTTTAGCATACGTAATCTGCGGAATTCCCAGAAATTCTGCAATTTCCGGTCCTACCTGAGCTGTATCCCCGTCAATGGCCTGTCTGCCGCACATAATCAGATCATAATTTCCGATTTTTTCGATGGCCGCCGCCAGAATGGTAGCAGTCGCCCAGGTATCGGAACCGCCGAAGGCTCTGTCAGAGAGAAGCCACGCCTCATCGGCTCCCATGGCAAGTCCTTCTTTCAGTGCCGCTTTCGCCTGCGGAGGGCCCATAGAAAGAAGAACCACGTTGCCTCCGGTCTGTTGTTTCAGACAAAGCGCTGCCTCCAGCGCATTCTTATCATCAGGGTTTATGATGCTCTCCACTCCCTCACGAATCAGTGTGCCTGTTTCCTGATTGATCTTTACTTCGTTGGTATCCGGCACCTGCTTGATACATACAATAATATTCATCTTATTTCCTCCCGGTATTTTTGATGGTGCGGCTGCCTTTTTATCTCAGGGCAGCCCTGGCGATGACCACCTTATGTATTTCCGATGTGCCTTCATATATTTCAGTTATCTTCGCATCACGGTACATTCTCTCCAGAGGATAGTCCTTCATATATCCGTATCCTCCGTGAATCTGCAGCGCCAGGTTCGTCACGAAGGTGGCTGTCTCCGACGCATTCAGCTTGGCAATGGCTGCTTCCTTGGTGTACGGCTGTCCGCTGATTTTCAGCCAGGCCGCACGGAAGATCATCCATCTGGCGCACTCGATCTTCACGGTCATGTCAGAAATGTACCACTGCAGTCCCTGCAGCGCCGCGATCGGCTTTCCAAACTGTACCCGTTCTTTCATATATTTCACGCTCTCCTGAAAAGCCCGCTCCGCGATGCCTAAAGCCTGAGCAGCCACGCCGATTCTGGCGCCGTCCAGAGCTGTCATAGCGATTTTAAATCCCTGTCCTTCCTTTCCAATAAGGTTCTCTTTCGGAACCCGGCAGTCCTCAAAAATCAATTCGGCCGTCTCAGAACCGTGGATTCCCATTTTCTCCTCGATCTTTCCCACAGAAAATCCCGGCGTTCCTTTTTCCACCAGAATGCAGGACAATCCTTTCGTTCCTCTGGACGGATCCGTCAGGGCAAAGATCAGAAGATTTTTTGCCTGGCTTCCGCCGGAGATAAAGCATTTTGTTCCGTTTATGACATACTCTCCCGTCTGTTCATCAAGAATCGCCGTGGTCTTTGCATTGCCGGCGTCAGATCCCGCATTGGGCTCTGTCAGGGCAAATGCGCCCAGCGCCCCTCCGTTTGTTGTTTCCGGAAGATACTTCTGTTTCTGTTCTTCTGTTCCAAATTGATTCAGCACTGATGCGAAAATCGTGTGTATGGAAAGAATCGCCGCACAGGACGCGTCTTTTTTGGCGATTTCTGTCACAGCCAGTACTTTGTCAATGTCTGTCCCGCCGCTTCCGCCGTATTTTTCCGGCGTTCCGATTCCGGCGAATCCCACCTGACACATTTTCTCAAAAATATCCCTTGGAAACTCTCCGGTGCGGTCTATCTCTTCTGCCCGCGGCTCCACATACTTTTCCGCGAATTCCGCCGCTGTTTTTTGCAGCATTTTCTGCCCTTCTGTCAAAGTAAAATCCATAACGCACCTCCCGCTGTTATAAAACGCCTTCTTCTTTTAGTTTCTCACAGGCTTCCTCATCCAGATGGAAGACTTCCTGATTATGCTGCCCCAGCAGAGGCGCAGGAGTATCGATGCTCGGCGGCGTTGCACTGAGTTTCACCGGGCAGCCCTGAAAATACATATCCCCGATGGCCGGATGCTCCATATGCACCATCATCTCCCGCGCCTGAATCTGCGGATGCTCGATAGCTTCCTTCATATTAAGCACCGGCCCGCACGGGATGCCTGCCTCGTCAAAAATCTCCTCCAGCTCCGCTTTGGTATATTGCTTCGTCCAGTCCGCAATGATCTGCTGCAGGCCCTTCTCATAATTCTGGCAGCGCAGGTCGTTGGTCAGATACAGCGGATCCTCCACCAGATCCGGCCGTCCGATCACATCACAGAATTTCTGAAACAGCCTGTCATTGCCGACTCCCAGAGCCACATATCCGTCTGACGTCTCATAGATATCAAATGGCGCGATGGACGGATCAATATTGCCCTGACGCTGCGGTATGATTCCCTGCATGGTTGTTTTTACGATGGAATTTTCCAGCAGTGTAAAAATCGTATCCATCATGGACACATCCACCTGCTGCCCTTCGCCGGTCTTCTCCCGGTGATAGAGGGCGAGCAGAAACCCCACGCACAGATAGATACCCGCCACGTGATCAGCGATGGAAGGCCCCACCTTTACCGGCGGCGTATCCTTAAATCCGGTCAGATTTACCATACCTCCCATGGACTGTGCCACCACATCGTAGCACGCCCGGTGAGCAATCGGACCATACTGGCCAAACCCTGAACCGGAAGCATAGATGATCCGAGGGTTGATCTTTTTTAATGTCTCATAGTCCACGCCCAGCTTTTTGGTCACACCCGGACGATAATTCTCCACCACAGCATCGGCGTCTTTTACCAGTTCATAAAACATTTCCCGGGCTTTTTCATTTTTAAGATTCAGTGTACATCCTTTTTTATTTCTGTTCAGGAAAGCATAAAAACCGCTTTCCCCGCTTTTTTCATCAATCGGTCCCCAGGTTCTGCACTGATCGCCCGCCGGCGGCTCAAATTTGATTACTTCCGCTCCGTGATCGGCAAGCATTGTGGTACAGAACGGTCCGTTTAACGCACTGGTCAGATCCAGCACTTTAAGCCCTTCCAAAGCCTTCATATTATTCCTCTCCTTCTGCCGCATTTCCCCATCCTTCCGGAATCTCATATTCAAAGATTCCAACTGTGGATAACGGCGGGTCAGTCATCATGTCAATGGAACTTGGAAACGGCGGATTTTCCGGCAGTTCGCACACCTTAAAGGAGCGAACTTCAATTACCGCTTTTCCGTCTTTTTCCTCGTTGAGTCTGGCCTTAAATTCCATGTAGTCTCCGGCGTGGCACGGCACAAAAAGACGAATTTTCTTCACCTTGCTGCATCTTCCCACATTTCCGTATAACTTTGCCATCAGTCTCTCTGCCACATCGCCCATATAAGTGATGGAGCGGGCGCCATTCACCACTCCGCCTCCATAAAAAACATCTCTGTCCGACATTCTGTACCGCATTGTCACTTCTCTTACCATCGTTTCTCTTCCTTTCCGTTGTTTTTTCTTCTTTAACACAGCATCTGCTTTCTCATTTTTAAAGATCCAGTTCTCTCCACGGATCAATAACCGCACCGTCCGGCTGTTCCCCCCTCTGCAGTTCTTTTTTCACAACAAGCACCACTGTACCTTCCGAGATCAGCTTCGGTTCCTCAAAATAATGCATATCGCCTGGTTTCGCATCCTTTTTTCCCATCCGTGACGCCGGTGTCGCTACCTTATATGTGGCAATCCGACAGGTTCTTGAAGTATTTCCTATCTTTACCATCTCCGCCACAAAATCAAGCTGATCGCCGATATAGGCATCCTCATAAAGTTCCACATCCGTATAGCCAAGACAAAGGGATTCGTCTCCATCATTTAAGATCATCAGCTCTGTTTCCACATCCCCGATAAAATCAAACTGGCGCCCAAAAGGAATTCTTCCTTCCGGGTCATTGGCGTCCGCCGTCGTCATCTTGTAACTTAATACTGCTTTTCTTCTTGTACTCACTGTCATACCTCCTGTAGCTTTTTGTTTTTATTTTTTACGCACACTTGATGTGTTACCAAGGATTCTAATTCATACCGTAAATGCACAGTCAACCACTTCAAAAAAATTTTTTCCCTAAAATCTGTCTCTTTTTTTCAAAACCCTCCCGTCTCCGATACTTTTTCCAGCAGTATGGCAAAAACAGGCAGGGTGATAAAATGACATCAGGCGTTTTATAATAAAAGAAAAGAGCTGCAAATTCCTGATCTTATATCATGAATTTACAGCTCTTTTCTTTTGCCGCTCTTATGGCATTTTCTTTTGTGTTTACGTTCTTTTACATTTTAGATTCAGTTTTCTGTTTCTTCTTTTGCATTTCCGGATACCACCCGGTACAGCCATGCGCCGCTGGTATCGCAGGTCCATCCCAGGAAAGCTCCTATTATAATAGAAGGAACCAGCAATTTCCAGTCACCGCCTGCTGCAAAAGTCACAAAGCAGCCAAGAAAAGTTCCTGGTGTAAAGTTAAACCATTTAAACTTTGTGATAATACAGATGACAAAGGAAATGATTCCACTCCAGATTCCAAGATTCCCCCAGACAGGAAAGAAATTCCCCAGAGTGATAATTGACATGCCGCAGATCACTCCTGCCAGATTGGGAATAATGGCATTTTTCAATCCTGCCACGCCATGCTTTCCCGTGGCAAAATAGGTCGTACATCCTGCGAAGCCTGCCCAGCCAAGCAGTCCCACTGCCCCGGAAAGCCAGGTCCATATGCCGCAGAAAATTCCTGTTGTAATACTCAGTGCCAGCAAAGAACTTATTTTCTTCATCCTGTCTCCTCCATGATTATTGATGTCTGTATCTTAACATGGAGGAAATATTTCAACAAGGACATCTGTCCCGCTTTCAACAGATCTTCTAATCCTCATCCAGCTTCAGCACGCTCATGAACGCCTTCTGTGGAATCTCCACATTGCCGATCTGGCGCATACGTTTCTTTCCCTCTTTCTGTTTCTCCAGAAGCTTCTTCTTCCGGCTGATATCGCCGCCGTAACATTTGGCAAGAACGTCCTTGCGGACAGCTTTCACGGTCTCTCTGGCGATGATCTTGCTTCCGATGGCCGCCTGAATCGGAATCTCAAACAGATGTCTTGGAATCTCCTCTTTGAGCTTCTCGCACATCTTTCTGCCGCACTCATAGGCAGAGGAAGCATGGACAATGAAGGAAAGGGCGTCCACATTTTCTCTGTTAATGAGTATGTCAAGCTTCACAAGATCTGACTGAACATAGCCTTTCATCTCATAATCGAAAGAAGCATAACCTCTGGAACGTGATTTCAAAGCGTCAAAGAAATCGTAAATGATCTCGTTGAGCGGAAGCTCATATTTTAAAAGCGCTCTTGTCTCTTCCATGTACTCCATGGAGACGTAGACGCCGCGCCGTTCCTGACAAAGCTTCATAATGGAGCCCACATACTCCTTGGTCACCATGATCTCCGCGGAAACGATTGGCTCCTCCATATAATCAATGGTGGACGGATCCGGCAGGTTGGTCGGATTGGTCAGGTCGAAGACCGTGCCGTCGGTCAGGTGTACCTTGTAGATAACACTCGGCGCAGTTGTCACAAGATCAAGATTATATTCTCTTTCCAAACGCTCCTGAACGATCTCCAGATGGAGAAGTCCCAGGAAACCGCAGCGGAAGCCGAATCCCAGCGCCACGGAGGTCTCCGGCTCGTACTGAAGCGCCGCATCGTTAAGCTGCAGCTTCTCCAGAGCGTCCCGCAGATCCGGATACTTGGCGCCGTCGGCCGGATAAACGCCGCAGAACACCATCGGATTTACTTTTTTATAACCAGGCAGAGGTTCTGCGCACGGATTGTCCGCGTCGGTGACCGTATCGCCCACCCGGGTATCCTTCACATTTTTCAGGCTGGCAGTGATGTAACCTACCATGCCGGCGGAAAGCTCGTCGCACGGAATGAACTGGCCCGCACCGAAGGTTCCCACCTCCACCACGTCCGCCTTGGCTCCGGTGGCCATCATAAGCATGTTTGTTCCCTTTTTGATGGTTCCTTCCATAATACGGGCAAAAATGATAACGCCCTTGTAGGAATCGTACACGCTGTCAAAAATCAGCGCCTGCAGCGGGTTGTCCGGGCTGCCTCCCGGAGCAGGAATCTTCTTTACGATCTGCTCCAGCACCTGGTCGATGTTGATGCCGTTTTTGGCGGAAATCTGCGGAGCATCCTCGGCCTCAATGCCGATGACATCCTCTATCTCCGCTACTACCCGGTCCGGCTCTGCGCTCGGCAGGTCAATCTTGTTGATGACCGGCATGATCTCCAGATCATGGTCAATGGCAAGATATACGTTTGCCAGGGTCTGCGCCTCGATACCCTGGGCAGCGTCCACCACAAGGATGGCTCCCTCGCAGGCTGCCAGACTGCGGCTCACCTCGTAGTTAAAGTCCACGTGTCCCGGTGTATCAATCAAATTGAAAATGTATTCCTCACCGTCTTCTGCTTTATAGATGGTACGCACGGCCTGAGACTTGATGGTAATGCCGCGCTCTCTCTCCAGATCCATATTGTCCAGAACCTGGTCCTGCATCTCCCTGTCTGTGAGCAGACCGGTCTTCTCAATGATCCGGTCCGCCAGGGTGGACTTACCGTGGTCAATATGGGCAATAATACAAAAATTCCGAATCTTACTCTGATCAATTCCAGCCAAGATGATTTCCTCCTGTTATTTCCACTCTCACCGCCCTTATGAGCGGGAATCTTCTATATATATTCTATCTGATAAACTGCATCCAGCTTACTATATCACGAATTCTCAAGAACTTCCACATCTGTTTTAGGCGCCAATTCCTTTTCCACTTTTTTCAGGCAGTACAGACATGTCGGCACAATATAGCAGACTGCGAACACCCAGGCAGCCTGGTCGGTAAAGCAGATGGCGGTGAATCCCCAGAATGGTACAAAGATAAGACTCACTGCCGTACGGGCGATCATCTCTACCACGCCGGACAAAACTGCCCGTCCGGAATACCCCAAACCCTGCACGCAGAGCCGGACAATGATCAGGATGCCGAGAATCCAATAAAAGAAACCGGAATAAAACAGCAGATCACGGGAAGCATCCAGAACCGCCGTCTCGCCTCCATCCACGAAAATCATGGAAAGAGGTCTTCCAAAGAATATCAATACGCCCCCTATGACGATTCCGTAAAGGATTCCCGCCACTGTACCCTGCCGCAGTCCCTGTTTGATACGGCCCACTTTCTTTGCCCCGTAATTCTGACTGCAGAAAGTGGAAACTGCCGCCGCCATGGCATCAAACGGGCACATGGCAAAATTTTTCAGTCTGGACGCCGCTGTGTTGGCAGAAACATACACTCTTCCCAGATTGTTGGTAGCCGCCTGCATGACCATACTTCCAATTGCTGTGATGGAAAACTGCAGTCCCATGGGAAATCCCATGATCACCAGCGTCCTCATGAAATCTCCTCTCATCTCCAGCTCTTCTTTCTCCATCTTCAGCACCGGATATTTTTTCATCATGTAAATAAGGCAAAGAACGCCGCTCATCAGCTGTGAAGTGATAGTCGCAATGGCCGCTCCGGCAACTCCCCATTTCAGGGTAGTGATACAGAAAATATCCAGAAAAATATTAGCGACGCAGGCAAATGCCAGAAACAGAAACGGAGTCCGACTGTCCCCCACCGCCCGCATAATGCTGGATGTCAGATTGTAAAGCAGCGTAAATGGAATTCCCAGCAAAATCACCAGCAGATAAATATAGGCATCGGCAAAAATATCCTGCGGTGTAGCAAGAAGCTCTACGATCTGTGTACAAAACAGCGCGCACAGAATGGTCAGCACTACCGCCAGAATCGCTGTCAGAATAAAACTGTTGAAAACAAAACGGCGCATGGCGCTGTAGTCTCCTGCCCCAAATCTCTGAGCCACCGGCACGCAAAAGCCAGTGCATGTCCCGATACAAAAACCAAGGATAAGAAACTGCACACTGCTGGAAGCGCCGACACCCGCCAGTGCATCTGTTCCCAGAAACCGCCCCACAATGGCGGCATCCGCCACATTATATCCCTGCTGCAGCAGATTTCCAGCCAGCAGCGGCAGAGCAAACTTCAGAATCAAAAGGAGGGGATTGCCCTCTGTCATATCTTTTGTCATAAAAAATCTCCCTTCCTGTCATCTGCAGAATCTACATGTGACAAAAAGGGAGCTTTCTCCACATTAAACGTCAGAGTTTGTCTTTGATCATTCTTCGTTGGACAGACGGATAAATGCTTCCAGTCTCGCCTTTGCAGCGCCGCTGTCGATCAATTCCTCCGCCATACGAATTCCTTCTTTCAAAGTCTCCGCCTTCCCGGCCACATAGAGTCCTGCACCTGCATTCATTAATACTGCGTTTCTTTTCGGGCCTTTCTCTCCATTCAGGATTGCCAGAGTAATCTGTGCGTTTTCCTCCGGAGTTCCTCCGGCCAGCTCTTCTTTTTTACATTTTTCAAAACCGAACTGCTCCGGCTCAATCTCATAAGAACAGAAACTCCCGTCTCTGATCTCGCACACAGATGTTTTCGCGCTCATGGATATCTCATCCAGACGATCCTGGCCATACACCACCAGGGCATTTTTTACGCCCAGATTAGCGAGCACTCTTGCCAGCGGCTCCACCAGTTCTTCCTCGTAAACGCCCATCACCTGCATGCTGGCTCCCGCCGGATTGGACAGCGGTCCCAGAATATTGAACACCGTACGGATTCCCAATTCTTTACGCACATGAGCCACATACCTCATGGCAGTATGGTATTTCTGGGCAAAAAGGAAACAGATATTGATATCTTTCAGCATCTGCGCGCTTTTTGCCGGCGACACCATGATATTCACTCCCAGCGCTTCCAGCACGTCGGCGGCTCCGCTCTTGCTTGACGCCGCCCGGTTTCCGTGTTTTGCCACCGGAACGCCTCCGGCCGCAATAACGATGGCCGATGTGGTGGAAATATTAAAGGAGTTGGACTGGTCGCCGCCGGTCCCTACGATTTCCAGCACATCCATATCATTTAAAAGGCGTACGCAATGCGATCTCATGCCTGCCGCAGACGCAGTGATTTCATCGATAGTTTCCCCCTTCATGGCAAGGGCCGTCAGGTAAGCGCTCATCTGGATATCGCTGGCCTCCCCCGACATAATCTCGTTCATGACAGTCTCTGCCACATCGTAGCTTAAATCTTTTTTCTGGCTCAGGGTCATAATTGCTTCTCGAATCATTTTGCATTCCTCCATTCGCTTTGTTTTGTCATGGAAAAATGTATAATCTGCAGAAGCTGAAAAATCTCTTATGCGCGAAAAAACACCTGTCCATGACAATGTAACAGTTACTTTGCCAAGGACGGGTGTATACTAATCCAGAAAATGTACTCCGGACTCTGTCTCAAAAACAGCTTCCAAAATACGGCTCCGGCACTACATCCGCGGTGCCACCTTGATTCACAATATCTTGTGCTCTTTACGAGATACCAACATATCTCTGACAACTAACGTATGTCTTACGTCGCAGTATACTCAACCTCTCTGCTTCCGGTCTTTGACTGCGCCCTCTGCGGCCCATTTAATAATCTGCGTTCGGCCCGGCTCTCACCACCCCGGACTCTCTGTGCGCGCACAACTATTTTTACTCCCGCGTCAACGGTTTAAGAACAAATCATATGATGTTTTCATCAAAAATAATTAGAACACAGAATCCATCCTTTGTCAATTCTTTTATTCCTCATATGCCTTTTCTCCGCTCAGCAGCCGATACAGCATCTCCGCCAGAGGTTTCATGGCATTTTTAGCTTCAGTAACCGTATTATTCTGCGCTCCCACCTCAATGAGAACCGCTCTCTTTGCCAGATGAAGATTGTACCGATACCCTTTTATGTATATCTTCCGCGTAAAGTCCGGATAATATTTTGCCGCCAGCAGCTGCATCTGCAGGCTGAACGCCAGATTGGACGACTTATTGGGATTCTCCAGATAGGTGAGCGGTCCGCTCTTCAAACGGCTCACTCCGTTAAAAAACATGATCTGTGCGGTATCTTTTCCGTCCACCTCCGTCACCAGATGGATGGAATCTTCCACAGAATCCCTGTGCAGGTCGAGCACCACCTGAATGGAGGGATTCTTTTTGAGCGTCGTCTCCACGCTGTCTCCGGCATAGTCATAGGCGGCATTCCTGTCCAGTTCTCCGTTGACCTGGTCGTAAATGGACGTATCGTGGATTGCGGTGATGCCGTAGGACGCCAGTTCTTTTTTAAGCGTCTTCCCCACGTCCAGAACGCTGCCGCTCTTTCCCTTTTCTTCTTTGTAGGTCTCGCTGCCGTGGGTGTGATAGATGAGCACCAGCGGTTCCTTCCCGCCGCTCTCTCCCATATCCACAGATAAATCCTGAGTAACCAGTTTCTCTCCGTTGAGATCTTCTCTGGTCATGGTGGTAGTACTGTCCACGATATAAAAATGATTGAGCAGGAAATCATAATCTGACAGTTCCCTGATAGTGTAGCTGGTTCCCACTCCGGTAGTTTCCATGGTTCCCGCATCTTTTTTCTTCTTTTCCACTGATTCATCATCGGATTCGGTAAAATAATCCGGTACCGCGTCGCTGTAGAGAGAAGAAAAATTATCGACGCCTTCCCAGTAATCCACACTGTACTGCTGCACGGGAAACATTTCCTGCTGCAGCGCATAACGAAACAGAGGAAGAAACAGGCTGTCTTCCTCCAGATAATTCTCATAGGAAAGCACCGGAACCAATTCATTTCTCGCATTGCGTATCAGATTAATCCCGGCGTCTTTTATCATCTCCGCCTGCAGCGGAATTTTTTCTTTCAGCTCCCGCCACAAACTGCCCTGCCCCGGCTTACTGCCGGACACCATCGTAATCCAGAGAACAACAAACACACAAATCAGCAGGATTTCCACCATGCGCCCCATGCGGCTAAAGCTCTGCTCCATATCCTCCCGGCTCCTTTCCATGTATATCATCTGTCTCGCCCGTCCCGGCGACCGTACACTTCCATTATTTTAATGTATGCCTGTCCGCCGGATGATATGCCGGGAGTTTTCTTGTGCTTTATCACGCCGGTTTCCGGGCGATCACCCGGTTGATGCCCTCCGATATGGTATAGCTGATTCTTTTCACCGCCTCGTCAATCTCTTTTGGCGTCACAAAAAGTCCAAACAGCTCTTCGTGGAGAGACTCCGCCATGAAGCGATACTTCTCCTGATCTGACCAGGACTCATAGATATTAAGCATTTTCTCATCTCCCAGAGATTCCAGAAACGACTGCATGATATCTCCCGCCATGGCCGGCACCGAGATGACCGTGGGAACGCCCACGGCGATGACCGGAATCCCCATGGTCTTTTCAGAAATCTCCTGACGCTCGTTGCCCACTCCGGCGCCGGGTGCGATGCCCGTATCGCAGATCTGGATGGTTTTATTGAGCCGCCCCGAGGTCTTCGCCGCCAGGGCGTCGACGACCACCAGCACCTCCGGCGCGGTTTTCCCGATGATACCCCGGAGAATCTCCCCGGTCTCCATGCCGGTCTGCGCCATAACTCCCGGCGCGATGGCCATGGATGCGCGCATCTTACGGGCAAACGGATATTCCTTAAGATGTCTGGTAACAAAAAGATTCTGAACCACCAGCGGCCCAAGCGCGTCCGGCGTCACCTCCCGGTTGCCAAGCCCCGCCACGAGAATCTTCTTCCTGTTGCCCAGCAGCTTTTCCAGATACTCCGCCAGAAGGGCGCTCATCTCCTCGTGAAACTTCCCGTCATTGTCCGCCAGATCCACGCCCTCCAGCGTAATATAGACTCCCTTAGGCTTCCCGAGGATCCTCTCGCCCTCCTCATTTTTTACCGTGATGACGACCTCTTTCAGTCGACCGCCGTCCCTCTTTCTTTTCTCAACATTGATGCCGCTGCCAAAAGAGCGGGTGTCATCCTCCGCTTCGCCTTTCTTTCCACCGCTGCCGTGCCCGTCTTCCGGCTGCTTTTTTCCAACCTGTATCTGCGCCGCTTCCAGCTCTTCCTGCAGCTCCAGCGCCAGATCCGTATGCATAAAATTCTTTTTCTGTCTCATAAGCACAATCCTTTCTGTTACTATCGTCCCCAAAAGTCTTTGAAATATTACCTTTTCCTTCACCGCGGACTCACGACAGAATTTTTTATACAAAAAGCCGAAAAAAATGTGACTTTTTTTCATTTTTAGTATTGACAAACGAAAGCGGAATCACTAAAATATAGTGGTATGTTTACATTACCGTGTCCAGTATGAATGTAAGGCAAAACATAGAAGTGAATATATTTTGGAGGTGTACAGATTGGCTAACATCAAATCTGCGAAAAAAAGAATTTCTGTAATCGAGAAAAAAACATTAAGAAATAAGATGATCAAATCTAAAGTAAAAACTTGTGTAAAGAAAGTGGAAGCTGCTATCGCACAGAACGATAAAGAAGCAGCTAACGCAGCTTTACAGGTTGCTATTTCTGAGATCAGCAAAGCAACATCCAAGGGAATCTACCACAAGAACACATCTGCAAGAAAGATTTCCCGTCTGACAAAAGCGGTCAACAAGATTGCTTAGTTTTTACCGACGAGAGAACATTCAAAAATATAACCCGGAAAGAGCGGCTGCTTTCCGGGTCTTTTTTTGCTTCCGCGAAAAATTCAAATTCCAATCCGCTCCGACAGGCCCACGATAAGCGTCTCCAATCCGATCTGGTCGCCGATGCGTCCGGTCTTTACCTCCTCTTCGATCTGCATACAGGAGGCAATGCAGTGCTCCAGCGAGGACATGGTGTAGCCCCGGAGCTGCGCCGCATTTTTACGGATGGCAAAGACGGGAATCCCCGCTGCCTGGGCGATATCCTTGTCCGGTTTGTGGAGACCGCGCATATTGGCGATGAGCAGCAGAATCCGGTACTGCCGCACGATAAGGAACAGAATCCGCATAGGCGGTTCTTTCAGAAGAATCAGATCGTCGTAATAGGCGAGCGCCTGCCGCTTATTGCCCTCGGCGATGGCCGCCACCAGATCAAAGATCTTATTCTGCACCTCGCCGGAAGTGATCGCCTCAATATCCTCTCTGGTGATCTCCGGGCGCTCTCCCACATAGGAAATGAGCTTATCCGTCTCATTTTTAATCTGAAACATGTCGTCGCCCACCCGCTCCAGGAAGAAACGCACATCACTCTCCCGAATCTGTTTTTTCTCCCGGCCGAGAAGGGCCGCCACCCAGCGCATGAGCACTTTTTCTGTCTGGTCTTTCTTTAAGAACTCTCCCACATAGCCGTTCTTCTTGATCCATTTATATGCTTTGGAACGCTTGTCTATCTCCGGCTCGCATATAATCATACAGGTGGTCTCCGGTAATGTCTGAAAAATATCAATCAGCGTATCCTTTCCGGTTTTCAAAATACCCGTCCGGTCAAGCACCAGCACCCTCTTCTCCGCAAAAAGCGGGAACGTCATGGCCAGTTCACGAAGCTGCTGCAGATCAATCTTACTCTCCTCAAAAACCGCGTAATTCATCTCATCCCCCTCTGCCACCAGAGCATGAGTCAGAAGCTCCTTCGCCTGGAGAATGAGATAGCTTTCATCTCCCGTCAGCAGATATACTTTATGAAATTCTTTTTCTTTGATCTGTCTTCTGATTTCCTTCATTTTACCTTTTCCGTCAATTTATTTTCCCCGTCATTTTAACATGTATTGACAGGTGCGTCAATTTCCAGAAATTCTTCCGGCGAGAAAGCCGGCACCTTACTCCCTGCAAAGTCTCTTTTATTTCTTGTTATGATATAGTCCGCTTTCATTCTTTCCGCACAGACATTCTGCAGGGCATCTTCATAATCCCTGAAATTCATCTTCGCCCCCTTTTTCAGATCATCCGCTTTCAAATCAGATATCCTGAAAATAATTGACAAGATTTCCAGAATGTCGCGAATCCTGTCTCCATCCAGTTCTTTTCGCATAATGTATACAATATTAGGGATTGATAAGGCGCTGATGATTCCCTCCATTTGTCTGAGCTCGCACAGTTTGAATATTTTTGCGGAATCTTCATACAAACCTTCTCTTTTGCACAAAACATCAAGAATAATATTGGTATCAATCAGCAGCTTCATGGCGGCTCATCCTCTCTTCCCGGGTCTTTTTATCATCATAATCCCCCTCCAGAACTCCCGTCAGAGAATCTGTCAGGAAAGAAAGACTCTGCGCGTAAGACATAATCCGGGCAACTGCTTTTCCATTTTTCAATACGACCACTTCCTCCCCCTCCTGCACTTTCTGCAAATACTTTCCAAAATTGTTCTGCACCTCTGTCGTTGTCGCTGTCATCATAAAAAGCACCTCCTTTTAGCTAAAATTATTATATGTTATTTTAGCTAAAATAGCAACTTTATTAAAAAAACTGTCTTTCAGACAAAGAAAATGTGTCCACTCCCCAATGTATTCCGTCTGTCTCCACAAAAATAGCCCCGGCTTCCATGGTCATATAAATCTTTGCGCCGCAGTCCGCCAGTCTTTCCAGCGTCTCTTCATGGGGATGCCCATACCTGTTTTTCTTTCCGGCAGAGACGAGCGCAGCCTGCGGCGAAACTGTCTCAAGAAATGTACGGCCCGTGGAATATCTGGAGCCGTGATGGGCGACCTTCAGCAGTTCCCAGATTATCTCCTTCTCCTGGCCGCTTTCTTTTTGCGATGCGCCGGTTCCTTCTCCCCTGCCCTCTTCCGGCTCAGCGCCGGTTTCCAGAAAGCTGCAGAGCGCCTCCTCTCCGGAAGATTCCAGATCTCCGGTAAACAGTGCGTCAAATCTCCCGTAACTCAGATGAAAGACCAGTGAAGCTGCGTTCTTATCATCCGCCTCAAAACCTGCAAAGGGATGCAGACAGCGGAGAGCCACCCCTTTTTGAAACTGTATCCCGTCTCCCCTCTGAAAATACACGGCCTTGATTCCGGCACGCTCCGCTTTTCGCGCAAAAGCGGCGAGCTCCGTTTCTTCTCTTTTTTGTCCGCCGGAACTTTCTCCGGTCTGTCCGTCCGGCGGCTTCCCGTATTCTCCGGCAGAAAGAAGCAGATACCGGACAGGATATCCTGTCTCAATCAATTCTTCGATACCCGACACATGATCGGCGTCCATATGGGTGGCGACCACATAATCAATCTCCGCTATTCCGTAATACTGCAATGCCGGCGTAATCACATACTGACCCACGCCGGAACGCGAAGTGCTTCCTCCGTCGATCAGCACCGACTCTCCCCCGGGCAGCTGAAGCAGAATACTGTCTCCCTGTCCCACATCGAGCATAGTAATTTTAAGCCGCCCGTCAGAGGGCACCAGAAGAAACCAGAGACCGAGCAGAAGAGCCGCCCGCACTCCCAGTTTCCAGCGGCGGCGGTACCAGATGTAAAGAATCATACCTTCCAGCGCATAAATCACCGCCATCTCCATGAGAGCGGGGCAGCCGGGTGTCAGGACCGCCCCGGGCAGCTGCCGCATCTGTTCCAGAAAAAAATCAAAAAAAGTGAGCACTGCCTCCGCCGGCAATATCAACAGTTTTATAAAAACGTCTCCGGCGAAAGCTGCACATCTTTCCACCACACTGCTGCACGCGGTCCCCGCCGTCCCCGCAGGAAGCAGAAAAACCCCGGCAATCCCGGCTGCGATAGCGCTGACCATCATCGGAGTCATAGATGGTATGACCAGAAGATTGATAAAAACACTGTACGGGGAAAAGGTAAAAAATACCCGAAGAACGACAGGCAGCGTCACGGCACTGATGACCACACTGGACAAGAGCGCTTCGTTAAACTTCTTTCGCAGACGGGGAAAGCGATAAATTCTTCCATTGTTCCCGTCCCTTCGTTTTTCTGCCAGTTCCTTTATCCAGGGCAGTACCAGCGCAATGGAGATGACAGCGGCAAAAGACATCTGACAACCTCCTTCCCGAAGCCTCCACGGAGAATCCAAAAGCATCAGGATACCGGCCAGCCCTGTGGAAGATACCATGTCGTACTGTGCTCCAAAGTATTCTGCCCCCAGATATACCGCATACATGATAATCGCCCGTACAATGGAGCTGCCAAATCCGGTCATGCATCCATAAAATCCCAGAAAGAACATGCCGCCCAGACAAGCCGGAGCGTAACCGATTTTTCTCTTTCGCAGAAAACGAAACCAGCTTCCGGCCAGGATCGATACATGCAGTCCTGATACCGACAGAAGATGCGCCACACCGTTATCCTCATATTTTCGCTTCTGTTCCTCCGAGAGCGAAGATTTATCTCCCAGCACCATGGCATTCAGCAGAGCCGCATGATTCTCCCCCATCATTCTGTCATAGACGCTGTCGATGCGCCGTTTGATTTTACAGGCGACGCCAGCCAGAGAGAACCGTCCTCTGGCATATAGGTACCCGCTATCGGCAAAAAACTGACAGGAAATACCGCGGGACTGATAATATACCTCGCTGTTAAACTCCCCGGGATTCGTAGGTACTGACAACGCTGTCAGGCTGCCTTCACATATAATCCAGTCCCCTGGCCAGACAGTCACAGCATCTGTCTTTAAATGCAGCACGCGGCACTTTCCCCGGATACTCCGCCAGACTTTCTTTTCCGGTGAAAACTGTACATTTTCCAGCGTGATATCATACTCTCCCGCATCGTTCACCTGTAAAAATGTAATCTTGCCGCGGATAGTTCCATCAAGTGGCAGAGAAACGCCGGGGATCGGCTCCCTGTCTGCCCAGGCATCTGCATATAAAAAGATTCCCGCCATAAAAAATATGGCAAACATAAAACAGCGGACCATGATTCTCCTGCCGGACACAAAAAAGCGGCCCGGCCTTTTCTGCCATATCAGAACACACAATCCTGTCAGCAAAAAAAGCAGGGCCGCAGTCACTGCTCCTTTAAAACCGGATGATATGGCGGCGGCCTCTCCAAGCACAAGCCCTGTCACACACGGTAATAAAGGTCTTTTCATTTATTTCTCCAGATTTTCACTGCCTTTAATGGCACTGTCAACCAGCGAATAATCGTTGGTCATCATAAGGTGGAAGGAATCGAAATCGCGAAGGGATTCCATTTTCTCACCATCCACGGTAAACTGAACGGAGGTTGCGTTTCCCAGAGCAGTGATGGTATTTACCATGGCATAGACCATCACCTTTTCCTCAACTCCAGGAAGTACATTTTCTATCTCCTTACTCAAATCAACATAACAGACACTGTTATGAATCTGCGTCTGATTGATAATCAGATCTGATGGCAGCGGACTCTGGACATCCAGTTTGTCCGGAACATCCATCAACTCCAGCAGGACTCTGGTTTCCATCGGCATATTGTCATAGGTTTCCAGTCTGGTTTTATACTCCACCAGGCTGTCCCCATCCATGTCTGCATAATAGAGCGTCACCATCTCTTCGTCATTATAGAGAGCTTCCGCATCTTCTTCCAAAATAAAAGTATCTTTCGTCATGGCTCCGATGGGATTATCATCGCTGCCCAGAAGACTGTCTCCATTGATGGTCAAACGTACGGAATCCACCCCCTTGATCTGAACAAGGGTCTTTACCACTGCCGCCCGGAGGAGAATCTCATCAGAATCATCAAGCTGCCGGTATCCGATTCCCATGTCCACCGTCTCCTCCACTCCGTCAAGAGTGATGGAATTCACTGTCACACCGGTAGGAATGGCCGGCTTATAGCTGTCTGTCCTGCTGTTTTCTGTATCGGACAGACGGGACATCACCTCATAAGACGCAAGAAGAACGTCTTCTGTATTCTCCAGGGTATAATCCACCGTATAAAAACCATCGCCGTCAGCGTTCAGATAATAAAGCTGAATGGTATTATCATCGGCGGAATTCATCTCCTCCGCACTGGTACTCTCCTCTGCCGACGGTGCGCACCCGCCGCAGAAAGCAGCCAGAAGAAGAGTCAGAAGAAAAAGATATGCGGTTTTGTATATTTTCATTATAATATCATCTCCTCCTGTCTACCCCAGATAATTCAGAGGAATACGAATGATAAAGGTTGTCCCTTCGCCTTCCTTGCTGTGTACGCGGATGGATCCCTTGTGAAGAAGAATTACATTTCTGGAAATGGCCAGTCCAAGACCGGTGCCTCCCGTCTCTCTGGAGCGGGCTTTATCCACCCGGTAAAATCTCTCAAAAATCTGCTCCTGACAATCTTCCGGAATCCCCACTCCAGTATCTTTTACACGAATATAGAAGAACTTATGGTCTCCATTGAGGGAAACGTCTACTTTCCCGCCATCATGATTGTATTTCACAGCATTTTCTATGATGTTGTTGCAGGCCAGAGAAAGCTTCACCTCGTCCACCTCGGCCACCACCTGCCGCATGGTCTCCAGACGGATGGTGATGTTGCGCTGCTCTGCGATCGGGGAAATCCTCTTGAGGAGAACTTCCAGAAGCTCGTTGATGTTGGTTGGTGAAATGTTCAGATCCGCCTGGGTCTTGTCCATTTTTACCAGGGTCAGTAGATCATTGATGATCTGATTCTCCCTGTCGATCTCATGGACAATGTCATTCATGAAATCCTCATAAATCTCCACCGGCACATTTTCCTGCATGAGCAGCGAGTCTGCCAGAATCTTCATGGATGTGATCGGCGTCTTCAGTTCATGAGACACGTTGGACACAAATTCCTGCCGTGTATTCTCCAATTCTTTATACCTGTTTACAATCTTGTTAAAGGACACCGCCATCCGGTTAAATTCCTTAAACCCGGATTCTGACATGCTCTCTTCCTGATGTCCCTCTGCAATAATGTCGAGCTCATTCTGCATATTCCTGAAGGACTTTCTCATGAATATCACAAGAAGCACCATAACGATCAGCGTGATCAGGAAAAACAGCCCCGTCAGGGTAGCCCGCTGTTCATAAAGATAACCGATCATTTCCTCGATACTATCCATTGAAGAAAGCGCCATGACCACCGCTTCAATCTCTCCGGTGTCCTGATTATAGACACCGGAAATCACCTGAATATATGTGCCGGCGAAAGTATAGCTCACATCTTCCCCTTCAAAAGCGCGAATCAGATCGTCCGTCACATAATACTGTCCGTTATTCTTATTGTACGTATCGGCAAGTATTTCAAAACGGTTATCAATGATCAGGATGCGGCCGTCAATATCATTGGCGAGCTGCTCCATCTCAAAAAAATTTGATCCTCTGTCATCCGATGTCTTCGTCATATCGTAGGCGCTTATTCCGTTCAGCACAAGCTGATTGGCCAAAATACCGCACTGTTTTTCCACATAAGACGCCTTTTGCTCCTCCGCCTTCTTCTGGTAGGAGCGGACCATATGATCTGTGGCGATGGCTAAAAAACAGTTGAACACGATCATGCAGATAAGGCCTACCACATAGGTCATGGGAATATATCGGAAGATTTTTCTTTGACTAATCCTGGAAATAATATCCTACACCCCACTTTGTATGGATATAAACCGGCTCTCCGGGGTTCTTTTCAATCTTTTCCCTCAGTCGCCTGATATGTACATCCACAGTCCGTACATCCCCCGGGTAATCATAGCCCCAGACGATGTTCAGAAGATTTTCTCTGCTGTATACCTTATTCGGATGAAAGGCCAGAAGCTCCAGCAGGTCATACTCCTTGGCCGTCAGCCGTACTTCCTTTCCATCAGTAAAAACACGTCTGCTGTCACAGTCAATCTTAAGACCGTTTTTCTCAAGAATCTTTTTCTTGTCATCCTCAGTTGTCTTTCTGGTGCTTCTGCGCATAATTGCCTTGATTCTCGCCTTCACCTCCAGAATATTAAACGGTTTGGTAATATAATCATCCGCGCCGTACTCAAGTCCCAGGATCTTATCCATGTCCTCTCCTTTGGCAGTCAGCATGATAATAGGCATGTTGGAAAACTCCCGGATCATCTGGCACACCTCAAATCCATTAAGCTTCGGAAGCATCACATCCAGAAGAACGATATCATACTCTGTCTTTTTTGCCATCTCCAGAGCTTCCTCGCCGTCATAGGCGCAGTCCACCTCCATATCATCCTGTACAAGGGAAAATTTAATTCCCTTTACTATCAAACGTTCATCATCGACAACCAGCACTTTTTTTCCCATAATACACCTCAAGTTATACTGTAATCATATTTTTAATTCTCTCAAAAATGCCCTCGCCGATACCGGAGACATTTTTGATGTCCTCTATAGAAGAAAACATTCCGTTCTCTTCCCGGTAAGAAAGAATTGCTTCCGCCCTGGACTCCCCAATCCCGGACAAAGTCATCAGTTCCTGCGCTCCCGCCGTATTGATATTGACAGGTGCGCTTTCCTTTCCGCTGCCGGATGTTACATTTCCCGCACCGGCAGAAGCTGCATTGCCCACAGCCCCGGAAGACGCGCTTCCTGCGCCGTTTTGGACTGTATCTTCCACAGACGGCACATAAAGCTGCATGCCATCCTGGAGCACAGCGGCAAGATTCACCGCCGACTCATCCGCCTTTTTGGTAAATCCCCCGGCACTCTCCAGGGCGTCTCCCGCCCGGGTTCCTGCCGCAAACACATAAAGTCCCGGATTCCTCACACAGCCGCAGATATGCACATATATTCTTTCCTCATTTGTATCATAAGATTCGCCGTCATTTGTACCAGTTCCTGATGCCGCATCCCTCTGGTCCGCTGCATCTTCCACAGAAGCAGAAGTCTCCGGCGCCGCTTCCTCTGTCATCATCAGCTGTCCGTGATCCGCAAAACCGGAAAATCCGCCGCAGCCGCCGCTAAGAAACATCAGAAAGAAGAGAGCTGCCAAAGCACTCCGCTGCTTCCATCGTACACCATACCTCAAATCAAGAACACTCCTTCCCAACCTGAAGCAGACGTAAAAATCCGTAATCTAGTATATAATACCTAAATTTTGTTTCAAATACAAGAGGGGAAGATTTATTTTACTTTAACTGTACCTAAAAAAGTCAACCTTTCATCTTAAAGATTACAATTCCTGCCACAAATAATGCGGTACCCAGAAGCTTTGTCCAGTCAAATCCCGCTTTCTCCACACCAAAGATACCAAACACTTCTATGATATAGGCGACGATCACCTGCGAAGAGACGATGAGCATCACCGCCCGCGCCGGCCCCAGAGCAGACATACCCGCAATCACAGTAAATGTAATGAACGCCCCGATGACGCCGCCAAGAAGCAGATATTTTGGCTCCACAGCCAGAATCTGCGACACCGATGTAGTTTTTCTTTCCCTGATAAACCACAGAATCAGACAGACAAAAAAGCCTGTCAGCTGCACAAATCCATTGGTGATCCACGGTCCGGTCTTATCGGTGACTTCCGTATTAAATACTCCCTGAATACTCATGAGCGCTCCTGACAGGAGCGCGGCAATCCATCCAAACATAAGAAAACCTCCATACTATATTTTATTCCTAGTATGGAGGACTTTTTCTATTTTATACCATGGTATTTTACGCTGTCAGCACACTCCGGAGAATGCCGCACATTTCATCAACATGTTCCTTTGTGATGACCAGCGGAGGCACAAAACGCAGTACATTGGTGCCGGCAGACATAAGGATAAGCCCTTTGTCCATGGCCCGCACGATGATATCTCCAACCGGGCCGGAGAATTCCAGTCCCTGCATGAGACCCAGCCCCCGGTGATCGGTGATCTGACTGTACTCTGCTTTCAGCCCCTCCAGCTTCTCATAAAGATAAGCGCCCACTTCTTTTACGTGGTCTGTGATATGTTCTTCCTCGAAAATATCATAGACCGCGCTGACAGCCGCCGTGGCAAACGGATTGCCGCCGTAGGTGGTGCCGTGGTCTCCCGGAACCAGCGCATGGGAAGCTTTCTCAGCCGTCACAAAGGCTCCCACCGGGACGCCGCATCCAAGGGCTTTCGCCAGAGTCATCACATCCGGTTTCACCCCGTACAGATCATGGGCGTAGAGCGAACCGCATCTTCCCATGCCGCACTGCACTTCGTCAAAAATAAGCAGAATATCTTTCTCGTCACAGAGAGCGCGCAGCCCGGCAAGAAACTCTTTGTCCGCCGGATAGACGCCGCCTTCACCCTGCACCACCTCACAGATGATGCCGCAGGTTTTATCTGTGACCTTCGACTTCACATCCTCCAGATCATTGAACTCGGCAAATACCGCCCGCAGTTTCTCCGGCACAAAACCTTCCTGATAATGAGTGTTTCCCGTAACGGAGAGCGCTCCCTGACTTCGTCCATGGAAGGAATGGTGCATGGCGATGAATTCATATTCTTTGGACGGATCTTTCAGATAGGCGTATTTTCTGGCAACCTTCAGCGCGCCCTCAATAGCCTCCGCGCCGCTGTTGGTAAAAAACACCTTATCCATACCAGAAGTCTTCACGATCTTCTCCGCCGCGTCCACCGCCGGCACATTATAAAACAGATTGGAAGTATGAAGAATTTTGTCAATCTGCCCCTTCAGCGCATCGTTATATTTCTGATTACCGTATCCCAGGGCAAAAACTGCGATCCCTGCTCCGAAATCCAGATATTTTCTGCCGTCCACATCATAGAGATATACGCCCTCGCCTCTGTCCAGCACCACCGGATAACGGTTGTAGGTTTTTAAGAGATATTGTTCACCTTTATTGATATATTCTTGTGTTTTGCTCATCGGCTCTTCCTCCCGCTAAAAAAACTTCTCATCAGAATAACGGTTCTTTTAAAATAGCCGTTCCGATACCCTTTTCTGTAAAGAACTCAAGCAACAGACAATGCGCTACCCGTCCGTCCAGGATATGCACCCGGGAAACCCCCTGCTCAATGGCTTCAATACAGTTATTAAGCTTCGGAAGCATACCTCCGCCCACCACGCCGTTGGCGATAAATTCTTTCGCTGTGTTGACATCCATCTCGGAGATCAGTGTCTTTTTGTTGGACGGATCCACAAAAACGCCTTCGATATCTGTCAGGAATACCAGTTTCTCCGCTTCCATTGCCTTTGCCACGCCGCAGGCGGCGTCATCGGCATTGATATTATAAGAATCGAAATTCTCATCCATGCCGATCGGCGCCACAACAGGAATGAACTCCGCATCCATGAGGGTTGTGAGCAGCTCCGTATTGACGGACTTTACATTTCCCACATAACCGATATCTTTGCCGTCCGGCATCTTCTTTTCCACCTGGATAAGATTAGCGTCCTTTCCGCAGATACCTACGGCGTTGAGACCCATCTTCTGCATAAGGCCAACCAGTTCCTTGTTGACTTTATTTAACACCATCTCAGCAATCTCCATGGTCTCCTTGTCGGTGACGCGGAGGCCGTTATAAAACTCTGCCTCCTTGCCTGACAGTTTCACCCATTTGCTGATCTCTTTCCCGCCTCCATGGACAATGATCGGTTTCATACCAATGAGTTTCAAAAGTGCTACGTCTTTGATGACGTTATATTTTAAATCTTCGTCCAGCATGGCGCTTCCGCCATACTTTACCACAACAATCTTTCCATAAAAGCGGCGGATGTACGGCAGCGCTTCAATGAGGACGCTGGCTTTCATCATCTCGCTGTTCATCTCATTTGTCTCCAACATGATTACTCCTTCCGTTCCCGGCAATCATTCCGGGCAGCATTGTACTGACAGTCTTCTTGGAAAACTTCCTTTTCAGGAACGATAATCCGCGTTTATTTTTACATATTCATAGGTCAGATCACAGCCCCAGGCTGTCGCTTCCGCTTCTCCCGCATGCACGTCGAGAAGCGCACGGACCGGATTACCTGACAAAATCTCTGTGGCTGTTTCTTCACTGTAATCGGCAGCAATGCCATCCTTAACAATGACGAGGCTTCCCTTATCACTTTCCAGCACAATATCCACTGTTTCCGGGTCAAAAGATGCGCCGCTGTATCCCATGGCACATAAAATTCTTCCCCAGTTGGCGTCTTTTCCAAATACTGCCGCCTTGGTCAGGCTTGAGCAGACCACCGCCTTGCTGATCTTCTTTGCCTCTTCTTTTGTGGCCGCACCCCGGCAGACCACCTCAAACAAACGGGTGCACCCCTCTCCGTCCCCGGCAATCTGTTTCGCCAGATACTCAAGCACAGTGTGAAGCGCTTCCCGGAACACGGCAAGTTCTTCACTTTCTTTTGTCAGGATATCGTTGCCCGCCATACCGTTGCACAGCACCAGGCAGGTATCGTTGGTGGAGGTGTCTCCGTCCACGGAGATCATATTGAAGGTATCCTCCACTTCCTCCCGGAGAATCTCCTGCAGAAGCGGCTGTTCAATGGCCGCATCGCTGGTGATAAACGCAAGCATCGTTCCCATGTTCGGGTGAATCATTCCGGAACCTTTGCTCATGCCTCCCACAACCACCGTCTGCCCGTCGATCTCACACTGAACGGCAATCTCCTTTTTGTGAGTATCCGTGGTCAGGATCGCTTCTGCCGCGTCAGACGCTGACTCCTCATCTGCCTTCATGGCCGGCGCCAGCATCCCGATTCCTTTCTCCACCACATCCATGTCAAGCTGTACGCCGATAACTCCGGTGGAACAGATGAGCACGTCTTTTTTGCCGATGCCAAGAAGTTCTGCCGCCTTCTCCGCTTCCTTCTCACAATTAGCATATCCTTCTTCGCCCGTACATGCGTTGGCAATGCCGCTGTTGATCACAACTGCCTGAGCATGGCCTTCCTCGCTGACCACCTTCTGATCCCACAACACCGGAGCCGCTTTTACAATATTTTTTGTAAATGTACCGGCGCAGACCGCAGGAGCTTCTGAATAAATCATCGCCATATCTTTATTAGTCTTTCCGGCCTTGATTCCCGCCCGCAGTCCTGCTGCGCGAAATCCTTTTGCAGCCGTCACGCCTGATGATATTTCTTTCATTACTTTTTCACATCCATTTCCTTTTTATCTATATTATTATATTACGGGAACACCGGCGGCATCAAAAGTCCGGTATTTTCCGGGAGGCCAAACATCAGGTTCATATTCTGCACTGCCTGGCCGGCCGCTCCCTTTACCAGATTATCCATGGCTCCCAGCATGAGGATCCGTCCCGTACGCTCGTCTTTCTTTACATTTACATCGGTATAATTGCTGCCTTCCACCCAGCGCGTCTCCGGACAGACGCCAGCCGGGAGTACACGGACGAACGGCTCCTCTTTGTAGGTCTCCTCATAAAGCGCGCGAATCTCTTCTTCCGTGACGTCCTTTACCAGATTGGCATAGGCAGTCACCAGGATTCCCCGGTTCATTGGCACCAGATGCGGTGTAAAGTTGATGAGCGCCTCCTGTCCCGATGCATAGGAGAGCTGTTCTTCTATCTCCGGCGTATGCCTGTGGTTCGTCACACCATATGCCTTGATGCTCTCATTGACTTCGCAGTAAAGGTTTGCCACTTTGGCGCCGCGTCCCGCGCCTGAAGTTCCTGATTTAGCGTCGATGATAACAGACTTCATATCGATCCAGCCTGCCTTCGCCAGCGGATAAATCGACAAAAACGAACATGTCGGATAACAGCCCGGGTTAGCCACAAGCCTTGCCTTCTTTATTTTCTCCCTGTTCACTTCGCAGAGCCCATACACTGCTTCCTTTATGAATTCCGGACTTCCATGTTTGATACCGTACCATTTTTCGTAAGTTTCCACATCCTTAATACGGAAATCCGCACTCAGATCAATGATCTTAACTTTAGACAAAATTTCTTCATTTACAAGAGTACTGCACAGCCCCTGCGGTGTCGCGGTAAAAATAACGTCCACTTCCTCGCAGAGCTTCTCCAGATCCTCTCCTTTGCAGATGTCCGGAACCAGTGTAAACATGTTCTGGAACACATCGGCATAAGGCTTTCCGGCGTAGGTTCTTGAACCATACCATTTTATCTCCGCTTCCTTATGTCCAAGTAAAATACGCACCAGCTCCTGTCCGGCATAACCGGTGGAACCGATGATTCCCACTTTTATCATCTATCTCTTCCTTTCTTTTGTCATATGCAATTGTGTATTATCCCACATTTTTTCTGCCGTGACAAGGAGAATCTTCCCTGTCTGTTAATTTTTTATGCATATTTATTTACTAAACGACCATAATTATACGATAATTCCCATTTTTATGCAAGCGCAAATTAATAATTATTCATCTTTTTTTAAAAAACACTTGCAAATTTTCACGCAATGCCGTATAGTATAGCTACGCGATTTTTAGAAAGTACTTGAAGGAGGATACATAGAATGAGCAAAGAAAAAGTTGTATTAGCGTATTCCGGTGGTCTTGATACCACTGCAATCATCCCATGGTTAAAAGAAAATTATGATTATGAAGTTATCTGCTGCTGCGTAGACTGCGGACAGGGAGAAGAGCTGGACGGTCTCGAGGAAAGAGCCCTTTATTCCGGCGCATCCAAATTATATATTGAAGATATTACTGATGATTTCTGTGATAATTACATCATTCCATGTGTACAAGCAGGCGCCGTTTATGAGAATAAATATCTTCTCGGCACTTCCATGGCACGTCCGGGCATTGCAGCCAAACTGGTGGAGATTGCCAGAAAAGAAGGCGCTACCGCCATCTGTCACGGTGCGACCGGCAAAGGAAACGACCAGATTCGTTTTGAACTGGGCATCAAGGCACTGGCTCCGGACTTAAAGATCATCGCCGCATGGAGAGATGACAAATGGACACTGAATTCCCGTGAAGAGGAGATCGCCTACTGTAAAGCGCACGGCATTGACCTTCCGTTCTCTGCGGACAGCAGTTACAGCCGTGACCGGAATTTATGGCACATCAGCCACGAAGGACTGGAACTGGAAGATCCGGCAGTAGAGCCAAATTATGATCATCTTCTCATGCTCAGCGTTACTCCTGAAAAAGCACCGGACGAACCGGAATATGTATCCATGACCTTTGAGGCCGGCGTTCCGAAGTCCGTAAACGGTGTGGAGATGAAGGTTTCCGATATTATCCGTAAATTAAACGAGCTGGGCGGCAAACACGGTATCGGTATCGTGGACATCGTAGAGAACCGTGTTGTGGGCATGAAATCCAGAGGAATCTACGAGACTCCTGGCGGAACTATCCTCATGGAAGCACAGAAACAGTTAGAAGAGCTGGTTCTTGACCGTGACACAATGGATGTAAAAAAAGACATGGGCAACCGTATGGCACAGATTGTCTATGAAGGTAAATGGTTTACTCCTCTTCGCGAGGCTGTGCAGGCATTTGTTGAATCCACTCAGAAATATGTGACCGGAGAAGTGAAGTTCAAACTTTACAAAGGAAACATCATCAAGGCGGGAACAACATCCCCATACAGCCTGTACAGTGAATCTCTCGCATCCTTCACCACCGGCGATCTGTATGACCACCATGATGCGGAAGGTTTCATCACTTTATTTGGTCTGCCAAGCAAGGTTCGCGCTATGAAAATGCAGGAAGTGGAAAAAAATAATAAATAAATGTTTCTGAAGCAGTAAATACAATTTCATGTAATCATTACACAAACGCCGGCGCAGTATATTTGGGCCGGCGTTTTTTGCATCCGTCTCGCATAATCTTTTCCCTGGCGATTCATAATAGGATTGAATACACAGGATGACTGACCATCCTGTATGATGCACAGGAGACAAACCAAGATGGATACCAACCGTTTCATAATAAAAATCCTCCAGACAGCGTTTATCATCTGCACCGGAGGAATGGTCTATTACAATATTGAAATTCTTTTCCGGGGATATTCTCATATCTCCATGTTTTTCTGCGGAGGACTGAGCTTTTATACTATCGGCATTCTCAATGAGAACCCGAAGATCCAGCCCTCCTTTCTCACCCAAATGATTCTCGGAACTTTTATCATCACGGCTTATGAGTTTCTGACCGGCATGGTTGTCAATCTGATTCTTCATCTCCACGTATGGGATTATTCCAACATGCCGTTTAATCTAAAAGGGCAGGTGTGCCTGCCCTTTATGTTTGTATGGTTCTTTCTCACGCCTGTGTGTATCGTAGCAGATGACGTCATCCGCTATGCACTGTTTCAGGGAGAAAAACCTTCCTATTCTCTTTTTAAACAAAGCGAACCGGGAACAAAACGTTCTGCCAGATAATATTGATTACAGAACCTTTGATAAAAATTCCTGTGTTCTGGCTTCCTTCGGATTACCGAAGATCTCTTCCGGCGTACCCTGCTCCAGAATAATACCGTCATCCATGAACATGACACGGGTTCCCACCTCTCTGGCAAAGCCCATCTCGTGGGTAACAACGGCCATGGTCATACCTTCATCGGCCAGGTTCTTCATAACCTCCAGAACCTCTCCGACCATCTCAGGGTCAAGGGCGCTGGTCGGCTCGTCAAAGAGCATCATTTTAGGCTTTAACGCCAGAGAACGAACAATGGCGATTCTCTGCTTCTGTCCGCCGGAAAGCTGTCCCGGATAAGCGTCTGCCTTCTCTTCCAGATTGACCAGACGGAGCAGGCGGAGCGCCTCCTCTTTGGCCTCGTCCGGCTTCATTAATTTCAGTCTGGTCGGCGCCAGCGTAATATTTTCCATGATAGTCTTGTGCGGGAACAGATTAAAGTGCTGGAATACCATTCCCATATGCTGACGAATCTTATTGATATCGGTCTTCGGGTCCGTGATATCAACGCCGTCAAAGATCACCTGTCCGGAAGTCGGACGCTCAAGCAGATTCATACAGCGCAGGAAGGTAGACTTACCGGAACCGGAAGGCCCGATGATCACGACCTTTTCGCCCGGAGCAATATGTTCGTTGATATTTTTCAGCACCTGATGGCTGCCAAAAGATTTACACAAATTCTTAACGTATATCACTTTCTCTCAGCCTCCTTTCCAGCAGACCCATGATCCATGTAAAGAACATGACGATAACCAGGTAAATAAGAGCTACCACAAAAAGCGGAAGCAGCGCGTCAAAGGTAACGCCCCGGATAATATCGCCGCCTCTTGTCAGCTCGTTTAATCCGATATAACCACAGATGGACGTCTCTTTCAGAAGAGCGATCATCTCATTGACCAAGGCCGGCAGACAGTTTTTCATGGCCTGCGGCATGACAATCTGCGTCATGGTATCCACATAGCCAAGACCCAAGGAGCGTCCTGCCTCCATCTGACCGACATCAACAGACAGAATACCGGAACGGAATATCTCCGCCACATAGGCGCCGGAGTTGATACCAAAGGTCACAACGGCAACCACCGTCTTTGTGAATTCCGGGGAATTCAGGATAATAAAGTACATGATCAAAAGCTGTACCAGGGCCGGAGTTCCACGTATGATCGTCAGATACACCCGGCAGATGATATCCGCAATCTTTAACAACAGACCACCCAGACCTCTTTTGTTCTCTTCCCGCATGGAGCTGTAACTGGTACGGACCACGGCCACCAGAGCGCCGATGATCAGACCGAGAATCAGCGCCAAAAATGTAACAATCAATGTTGTTTTCAGACCGTCTATAATATACATATATCTCTGGTCTTCAATAAAGTCCAAAACAAACTTACTCTGCAATTCGGCAAACCATTCGCTCAAAATCTCATCCTTCACTTTCTTTCAATGTGTGTTCACAAAGGTGACAAACAAAATGCAGGGGATGGACGCTGTCCGCGCATCCAATTCCCTGCATCACAGGCTGTCAGTCTGCATCGCTTTCTGTTTCATCGATTCTTCCATGAAACATCGGCTTCACATGCTGCCGGCTGTACATCCTTATGAATTATTCTGTTACAATGTATTTATCAAGAATAGACTGGATGGTTCCATCCTCTTTTAACTCAGCCAGAGCGCCGTTCACTGCCTCGAGCAGTTCTTCGTTGTCTTTGGAGATACATGCGGCGTACTCTTCCTCTGCGTACTGGGTGTCAAGAATCTTCAGACCGTCATTGCTTTCCACAAAAGAGAGAGCCGGCTGATTATCGATGATAACCGCATCCACTCTGTCCTGTGTCAGAGCCAGAACCGCGTCGTTACCTTTGTTGAACTTCTCTACATTCTCCTCACCGAAATCATCGCTGGCATAGAGGTCGCCAGTGGTGGATAACTGCACGCCGATCTTCTTACCCTGCAGATCATCAATGGTCTGGATATCGGAATCCTCTTTTACTATAACGGACTGGATACCTGTAGCGTAAGTATCGCTGAAGTTAACATTCTGCCGACGCTCCGGTGTGACAGTCATACCGGCAAGCCCTAAATCCGCCTTACCTGTGGCAACAGCAGTGATAATGGAATCAAATTCCATATCCTGTACTTCTACTTCAAGTCCCAGCTTCTCGCCAATGGCTTCTGCGATCTCAACGTCGATACCCACAATCTGGCTTCCTTCATAATATTCATATGGAGGGAAGTAAGCGTTGGTCGCCATGATTAATTTACCCTCTGTTACAGTAGGAACTGTGGACTCTGCGGACGCAGTAGTATTTCCTTCCGCCGCGTTATCCTGTGTATCCTGTGTGCTGCTGCCGCAGCCTGTTAAAAGTGCTGCACCCAGAACAGCCGCCATAGCTAATGTCACTACTTTTCTAAACTTCATTATAATCTCTCCTTTATTGAATAATATTTAACATTATACACATATTCATGCATAAAATCAATGGCTGATTCGACGAAAATCCGGTAATTGCGCAAGAATTATTGCCACAAACATTAAAATACAGCCCAAAAGTTCTCTTCCACTCATAATCTGCCCAAGAATCACAAATCCGCTCAGCGCCGAAAATACAGATTCAAGGCTTAATATCAACGCTGCCATGGTCGGATTCATTCCTTTTTGTCCTATGATCTGCAAAGTGTAAGCCACCCCGGTGGACATGATTCCGGTATATAAAACCGGGCCCGCCGCCTGAATGATCAGCGATATCTGTGGATTTTCGAAAAGCAGCATACCTGCGCATGCACACACAGCTCCGGTGAAAAACTGGATGCAGGACATTTTCACACCGTCAAGAAATGTATTGAAATAATCAATGGCCATGATCTGACCTGCAAACAAAAAAGCGGAAATCAGAATGAGGAAGTCTCCCGGCTGAATCTGAAACGCCTCATTCATACATAAAAAATACAGCCCCACCAGCGCGATGACCACAGAAATCCATGTGAGCACCCCGCAGAAGCGTTTGAAAAATATCCCCAGCAGCGGCACAATTATAATATAGAAAGAAGTAATGAATCCTGCCTTTCCCACCGTCGTGTACTGGATTCCCGTCTGCTGAAAACAGTTGGCGGCAAACAGAAAAAGGCCGCAGGCCATGCCCCCAAACAGAAGCTTCCGGTCCGTCCACCAGCGGTACGGACGTTCTTTCCCTGTTATTCCGGCTGCCATATTAACCGGATTATCTTTTCCGTCTTCTTTCGCTGTCCCTTCTGCACGCATCGGTTTGTGTTTTTCTCCCAGTCTGTCCATGATCCAGATGCAGGGAAGAAGAAATAATCCTCCAATCAATGAACGCAGACAAATAAAAGTGAGCGGTTCTATGTAATCCATACTTACGCTCTGCGCTACAAAAGCCGCTCCCCATATGAGGGATGTCAGAAGCAGGAAAAAGGTATTCCTGACCTTATGTGTTCTTATTTGTGTTTCCATACTTATGTCCTCTCTCAAAGTCTTTTTATGCGGTAAACAAACAGATTGATTATACTCTTTTTCTTCTCAGAACACAAGAAATGTTTTTTCCATGCGAACCTTGTCAGACCATTAATTTTCATGTAAAATAAATGACAGCCATTTGGCGGGCGTCTCCGGATATTTCCGGACGCCGGCCCGTTTACAATCTGGCGATATGCCGTGCCTTCTCACGGCCGCCGGACAGTTATCTTATATTCATTATGCAAAGGAGGAGCATTATGGCTCAATTATGGGGCGGACGCTTTACAAAAGAGACTGACAAGCTGGTCTATAATTTCAATGCGTCCATCAGTTTTGATAAAAAGTTTTACAGACAGGATATGGAGGGCAGTATGGCCCATGTGAAGATGCTGGCCGCAGCCGGTATTCTCACCGAGGAAGAGAGAGACGACATTCTCCGCGGTATTGAAGGAATTCTGTCCGACGTGGAGAGCGGTGCGCTCGATATTTCCGACGAATATGAAGACATCCACAGTTTCGTGGAAGCCACCCTCATCGACCGAATCGGAGACACCGGCAAGAAGCTGCATACCGGCAGAAGCCGCAACGACCAGGTGGCTCTCGACATGAAGCTCTACACGAGAGACGAGCTTCTTGCCATCCGGGACGAAGTGTTTGCTCTGACAAAGACATGTCACTCTCTCATGAAAGAACACATCCACACCGCCATGCCAGGCTTCACTCATCTGCAGAAAGCGCAGCCTCTGACTCTCGCTCATCACATCGGCGCTTACATGGAAATGTTCAAACGTGACTATGACCGTCTCTGCGATATTTATGAACGGATGAATTACTGTCCGCTGGGCGCGGGGGCTCTGGCAGGCACAACCTACCCTCTGGACCGGGAGATGACCGCAGAGCTGCTGGGATTCTACGGGCCGACCCTGAACAGCATGGATTCCGTCTCCGACCGGGATTATGTCATCGAACTTTTAAATGCACTGTCCATCATCATGATGCATCTGAGCCGTTTCTGTGAGGAGATCATCGTGTGGAACTCCAACGAATATCAGTTCATTGAGATTGACGACGCCTACAGCACCGGCAGCAGCATCATGCCGCAGAAGAAAAACCCGGACATCGCCGAACTGGTGCGCGGCAAGACCGGTCGGGTGTACGGCGCATTGATGTCCATGCTCACTACCATGAAGGGACTGCCGCTTGCCTACAACAAAGATATGCAGGAGGACAAGGAGCTGACCTTTGACGCCTACGACACCGTAAAAGGCTGTCTTGCTCTGTTCAACGGCATGTTAAAGACCATCACATTCCACCCGGAAGTAATGGAAAAAAGCGCTAAAAACGGCTTTACAAACGCCACCGACGCCGCTGATTATCTGGTAAACCACGGCGTACCGTTCCGTGACGCTCACGGAATCGTCGGCAGACTGGTGCTTTACTGCATCGACAAGGGCATCTCCTTAGACGACATGAGCCTGGAAGAATACAAGGCCATCAGCCCTGTCTTTGAGGAGGACATCTACGACGCCATCTCCTTAAAAACCTGTATTGAGAAGCGCAACACCATCGGCGCGCCGGGACCGGAAGCCATGGAGAAGGTCATCGCCATCAACGATCAGTGGATCGCTGATAAAGCGAAATAAGCACTCTTATCACTTTGCTATTCCGATAAAGATATGGTTTTAAGCGCCGGTTATATTTTGCGTCTATACACAGTAAAACCCTCTGCTATCCGATATTTTCCGGATTGCAGAGGGTTTATATTTGCCGTTCACTGATGTGAAATCACATTCACATCAATCTGGTTAAACGGTATGGTCACACCTGCCTCATCAAAGGCATATTTAATTTTTTCTAATACCCGCCAGCGGGATTCCCAGTAGTCTTCTGTCCGCACCCAATAACGGATGCCAATATCGATGCAGCTCTCACGGAAGTCGCTGACATATACTTTTACCGGATCCTCTTTCAATAGAACCGGCTCGCTCTCAATGACTTCCGACAAAATCTCTTTTACTTTTTTTATATCTTCGCTGTACTCAATGCCAACCAGCAAATCCACCCGTCTCTTGTCCTGATTGGTCACATTTGTGATGCTGGCGTTGGACAAATTGCCGTTTGGAATAAGGATGGCTTTATTATCCATGCTGCTGAGTTTGGTATACATAATACCGATGGACTGTACGGTCCCTTCTTTTCCGGAGCTCTCCTCTAAAATGTAATCTCCCACTTGAAATGGTTTTACTACCAGGAGAATCACTCCTCCGGCAATATTGGACAGAGAACCCTGCAGAGAAAGTCCTACAGCCAGACCGGCCGAACCAATCACCGCGATTATGGAAGACGCCTGCACTCCCACCTGTTGGACTGCGATAAAAACGACAAGGATTTTCAGTCCGATTCTCATGCAGGAAAGCAGAAAAGTCTGAATCATCAGATCCATTTTTGAGCGTTCAAAGACACGTTTACAAAGTTTCACCACGTAGTTGGACAGTTTCAGGCCAATAATGAGAATCAGCAAAGCTATGACGCAGTTTCCCAAAAATTCCATGAACAGGACGCCCGTCCGTCCAAGATATTCATAAACCACTGACAATATCGATTTTCTTACAGAGTCCAGGTCTAATGCCATTCTTTTTCCCCTTTATTATTTTGCGCTGATATATCCCTGCGCTGTCAGAAGTTCAGCACAAAGAATTGCACCGCCGGCCGCGCCACGGACGGTATTGTGAGATAAACCGATAAATTTGTAATCGTAAATTTTGTCTTCTCTTAAACGACCCATGGAGATTCCCATTCCGTTTTCAAAATTCACATCTTCTTTTACCTGCGGACGATTATCTTCCTCCATATACTGGATAAACTGTTTCGGCGCACTCGGCAGATTCAGTTCCTGCGGCAATCCTTTATAGTTTCTCCAGCACTCGATGATCTGTTCTTTGGTCGGTTTTTTCTCGAAGTTTACGAAAACAGCGGCTGTATGACCGTCAAGGACCGGTACGCGGACACATTGAGTTGTGATAACCGGCAGTTCAGCCTTCTCAATATGATCGCCCACTACTTTTCCAAAAAGCTTCAGAGGCTCCTGCTCGGATTTTTCTTCCTCTCCGCCGATATAAGGAATTACATTTTCTACCATTTCCGGCCAGTCTTTAAATGTTTTTCCCGCTCCGGAAATTGCCTGGTATGTTGTAGCCACTACCTCTTTCGGACCAAACTCTTTTAAGGCGAAGAGCGCCGGCGCATAGCTTTGGATAGAGCAGTTAGGCTTTACGGCCACAAAACCTTTTTTTGTACCGAGACGTTTCTTCTGCGCCTCGATGACTTCGAAATGCTCCGGATTGATCTCCGGCACGTCCATCGGCACATCCGGCGTCCATCTGTGCGCGCTGTTATTGGAAACAACCGGCGTCTCTGTTTTGGCATATTCATCCTCTATGGCACGGATTTCTTCTTTGGACATGTCCACTGCACTAAATACAAAGTCCACCTGGGACGCCACTTTCTCCACTTCATTGACGTTCATCACGACGATATTTTTTACGGCTTCCGGCATTGGCGTCTGCATTTTCCAGCGTCCGCCCACAGCTTCCTCATAGGTCTTGCCTGCGGAACGCGGACTCGCAGCGATTGTTGTTACCTCATACCATGGATGGTTTTCCAGCAGAGAAATAAATCTCTGTCCCACCATACCTGTTCCACCAAGAATACCGACTTTTAACTTCTGATCCATTTTTTATTATCTCCCTGTTGTATTTATTATAATCATCTGTTTCTGATTTTTATTTAATCACTCTTACCTTCAGTACACCGTCAATAGCTTTCAGCTCATTGACTGCTTCTTCCTCTATCGGAGAATCCAGGTCAAAAATTGCATAAGAATAATTGTCCTTTGTCTTATTACTCATCTCTGTAATGTTAATGCCGTCTTTAGAGAACATTCCGGTAAAACGCGTCAGCATATTCGGGATATTTCTGTGCAAAATAGCAATACGTCCCTGTGTCTGACATACTCCCATGTCAATGTTCGGGAAATTCACAGAATTGCGGATATTGCCATTTTCCAGATAATCCATCACCTGTTCCACAGCCATTACTGCACAGTTTTCCTCTGATTCCTCCGTGGACGCACCCAGGTGAGGGAACGCGATCACACCGTCAACAGCAGCAACTTTCGGTGTAGGGAAGTCTGTTACATAATGGCGAAGCCTTCCTTCCTGCAGCGCTTCTGCCACAGCATCTTCATCTACAAGACCATTTCTGGCAAAGTTCAGGATTGTTGCCGTTGGTTTCATCTTTGCAATACCTTCTCTTCCCACCATGTTCCTTGTGGTATCCATCAGAGGTACATGTACAGAGATAAAATCACAATGCTCAAAGATTTCATCTACAGAATTTACATGATGCACTGAGCGGGACAGATTCCATGCGCTCTTTAATGACAGATACGGGTCGTAACCATAGACGTCCATGCCCAGATTTCTTGCCACATTGGCTACAAGCACCCCGATGGCTCCGAGACCGATAACGCCGATTTTCTTTTTCTGGATCTCTGTGCCGGCAAAAGCTTTCTTTGCCTTTTCCATCGCTTTTGTGATATCCGGATTATTTTTATTTTCCTCTACCCAGCGATTGCCTCCGATCAGATCCCTGGAAGACAACAGCATTCCGGCTATAACCATTTCCTTTACGCCGTTGGCGTTGGCTCCCGGCGTATTAAAGACAACAATGCCTTTTTCCGCGTAATCATTGACCGGAATATTATTCACGCCGGCGCCGGCGCGGGCAACAGCCAGAAGATTCGGCACATCCTGCATATCGTGCATAGCCGCACTTCTTACCAGCACGGCATCTGCGTCATTCAGTTCGTCTACCTCTTTATAATTCTCATCAAAAATTGATAATCCAACCTCTGAAATCGGATTTAAGCATTTGTACTGAAACATAATTGAGTCTCCTTTTTTAATAAATATATAGGTAAGGCAGATACTATCTGCTATTCCTTCGCTGCCAGGTCCTCATCGGTAAACGCCTCGTCGATGGAAGCGCCCGGGGCTACCATTGGCCATACTTTATCATCGCTGTCAATAATACAGTCAATCAGGTACGGCTCGCCACAGGATAAAGCCTCTGCAAAAGCTTTCTCAAATTCTTCTATATTTGTGGCGCGGGACGCCTTTGCTCCCATAGCCTCTGCCAGTTTTACGAAATCCACTTTGTCATTTAATGTTGTCGCAGAATAGCGCTCTCCATAGAAAAGATTCTGCCACTGGCGCACCATTCCCAGCACATGGTTATTGATGACAACCTGAATAACCGGAATATCGGAACGGGTGGCTGTTGCAATCTCATTCATATTCATACGGAAACATCCGTCTCCCGCAATGTTGACAACCACTTTATCAGGACAGCCGACCTTTGCTCCGATGGCCGCTCCCAGGCCATATCCCATGGTTCCCAGTCCTCCCGAAGTCAGGAACTGTCTCGGCTTCGAGTATTTATAGAACTGCGCCGCCCACATCTGATGCTGTCCCACTTCTGTGGTGATAACAGCTTCTCCTCCTGTCATCTCATAGATTTTCTCTATGACACCTGGTCCCGAAAGCTTTTCCTGATGGTAAGTCAGCGGATATTTTTCCTTCAATTCCTGTACATGGCAGATCCATTCCTCATGTTTCTGCTCTTTAATTCTCTTATTGAAGATTGTCAGCACCGCCTTGATATCTCCCACAATGGAAATATCCACCATGATATTTTTATTGATCTCGGCCGGATCGATATCTATCTGGATAATCCTGGCATTCTTCGCAAAGGTTTTGGCATTGCCATATACCCGGTCGCTGAAACGGCAGCCGACTGCGATCAGAACATCAGCCTCCGATACGCCGATATTGGATGCTTTTGTTCCATGCATTCCAAGCATTCCCGTATACCGCGGATCATCTCCCGGGAAAACACCTTTTCCCATCAGAGTATCACAAACCGGCGCATCCACCTTTCTCACAAATTCTCTCACCTGTTCGCTGGCATCGGAGAGCACACATCCGCCGCCCAGCAAAATGTACGGACGCTTTGCGCTGCAGATAATCTCCGAGGCCTCCTTCATACTTCTTTCCCGTATGGTATCGCAGACAGGGTGGATCTTTACTGGTTTCACAGATTCAAAATAGGTTTTTGCAGCCGTCACGTCCTTGGTCACATCAATGAGGACCGGGCCTTTCCTTCCTGATTGTGCGATACGGAAAGCATCCCGGATCGTATCTGCCAGTTTTTCTATGTCCTTTACAATATAATTATGTTTTGTAATCGGCATGGTGACGCCCTTGATATCTATTTCCTGGAAAGAATCCTTTCCAAGAAGACTGACGCCCACATTCGCTGTAATAGCCACCACCGGAATCGAATCCATGTACGCGGTGGCAAGCCCGGTCACAAGATTGGTTGCGCCCGGACCGGATGTCGCCATACACACACCGACCTTTCCCGTTGCCCGGGCATAACCATCCGCCGCATGGGAAGCGCCCTGCTCATGGGAAGTCAAAATATGGCAAATCTCACCACTGTGTTTATATAATTCATCATAAATGTTCAAAATCGCACCGCCCGGATAACCGAAGACCGTATCTACTCCCTGCTCCTTCAAACATTCGATTACGATTTCTGAGCCGTTCAGAATCTGTCTCATCTGGTTTCAACCCTTTCTATTATTTTAACTGATTCACATCCAGCACCGCGCCTCTGTTTCCGGAAGTCACAAGCGCTGCATAGCGAAGCAGGTAACCGTCTTTTATCTTCGGCTCTCTCGGCTGCCATTTTGCCTTTCTTGCCGCCATCTCCTCATCAGAGATATCCACGTTCAGACTATTGTTCGGAATATCAATCTTGATGATATCTCCCTCTTCCACAAGAGCGATCGGTCCGCCCACGGCTGCTTCCGGAGATACATGTCCGATGGAAGCGCCTCTGGATGCCCCGGAGAACCGTCCGTCTGTGATAAGTGCCACAGAATCTCCAAGTCCCATACCCGCAATGGCGGAAGTCGGATTAAGCATCTCTCTCATTCCCGGGCCGCCTTTTGGTCCCTCGTAGCGGATGACAACCACGTCGCCTGGCACGATCTTGCCGCCCTTGATAGCTGCGATGGCGTCTTCCTCACAGTCAAAGACACGAGCCGGTCCTTCATGAACCATCATCTCAGGAACCACAGCGGACTGTTTGACAATGCCCGTATCCGGAGCAAGATTACCCCGGAGAACCGCAATTCCGCCATGTTCCATATATGGATTGTCGATCGGGCGGATCACTTCCGGATTCTTGTTATAGACATGAGCGATATTCTCACCGACAGTCTTTCCGGTCACTGTGATGGCATCTTCATAGAGAAGCCCTTTCTTACTCAGCTCATTCATGACTGCATATACACCGCCCGCTGCATTTAAGTCTTCCATATACGTCGGGCCTGCAGGCGCCAGATGACAAAGATTAGGCGTCTTCTCGCTAATCTCGTTGGCAATATCCATATTCAGTTCGATACCCGCCTCATGGGCGATAGCCGGAAGATGCAGCATAGTGTTCGTAGAACAGCCCAAAGCCATATCCACTGTCAGGCAGTTCAGGAAGGCTTCCTTTGTCATGATGTCGCTTGGACGGATATTATTTCGGTACAGATCCATAACTCTCATACCGGCATGCTTTGCCAGACGGATTCTCTCGGAATAAACAGCAGGGATTGTTCCATTTCCCTGTAATCCCAGACCGATGACTTCTGTCATACAGTTCATGGAATTGGCTGTATACATACCGGAGCAGGAACCGCAGGTCGGGCAGACGTTGCTGACGTATTCCTCTACTTTTTCTTCCGTCATCTTTCCTGCCTCGTAAGCACCCACCGCCTCAAACATGGAGGACAGACTTCTCTTGCAGCCGTCCACCCGTCCGGCGAGCATCGGGCCGCCGCTCACAAAAATAGTCGGCACATTGATTCTTGCCGCTGCCATCAAAAGGCCCGGTACATTTTTATCACAGTTCGGAATCATGACCAGAGCATCAAACTGGTGCGCCTTTGCCAGACATTCTGTGGAATCAGCAATGAGCTCTCTTGTGACCAGAGAGTATTTCATACCCACATGTCCCATGGCGATACCGTCACAGACTGCGATAGCCGGAACCACGATCGGCGTTCCTCCCGCCATGGCGACGCCCATTTTCACAGCTTCTGTGATCTTATCCAGATTCATATGACCCGGTACAATCTCACTGTAAGAGCTTACAACGCCAACCAGCGGGCGATCCAGTTCTTCCTTCGTAAAACCCAGCGCATTGAATAAAGAACGATGCGGCGCCTGCTGCATCCCCTTTTTTACATTATCACTTTTCATTGTCTATTACCTCCAGTTTCCAATATATATTGCATATGCCATATTTTATATTCTCTCAGCGATCAGGTCTCCCATCTCTTTGGTTCCCACCTCTTTCATGCCCTCTGACATGATATCTACAGTACGGTAACCATCTTTCAACACCTGTTTTACTGCCCGTTCCACATCATCAGCCGCCTCGTCCATATTCAGGGAATAACGAAGGAGCATAGCTGCCGACAAGATCGTAGCGATAGGGTTTGCCAGGTTCTTTCCCGCAATATCCGGCGCAGAACCGTGGCTTGGCTCATATAATCCGAAAGAACCTTCTTTAAGACTCGCTGACGATAACATGCCGATAGATCCGGTTACCATACTTGCTTCGTCAGACAAAATATCGCCAAACATATTTTCCGTCAGGATCACATCAAACTGTTTCGGATCTCTCACCAGCTGCATGGCACAGTTATCAACCAGCATGTGTTCCAGGGTGACTTCCGGATAATCGGCCGCCACTTCATTGACCACCTTTCTCCACAATCTGGAGCTGTCCAAAACATTTGCTTTATCAACGCTGGTAACCTTCTTCTGTCTCTTCATGGCAATCTCAAAGGCACGGACAGCAATGCGGCGTATCTCGTTTTCATTATAGCAGAGGGTATCCGTCGCTTTTAATACTCCGTTCTCTTCCACAGTCTCTCTGTCCCCGAAATAAAGTCCTCCGGTCAGTTCACGCATCACCACCAGATCAAACCCGTCTCCGATGATATCCTCCCGCAGAGGGCAGGCATCTTTCAGTTCCTCATACAAATATGCCGGACGCATATTGGCAAATAACCCAAGCCCTTTCCGGATGGCAAGTAAACCTGCTTCCGGTCTCAACTCTGCCGGGAGCTTGTACCATGGCGAAGTGTTGGTATCTCCTCCAATGGAACCCATCAGCACTGCGTCACAATTTTTTGCTGTCTCAAGGGCCTCATCCGTCAGGGGCTTTCCATGTACATCAATGGATGCTCCCCCCAGGAGAATCTCCGTATATTCCAATTCTTTTGCATATTTATCTGCAACCTTATTCATTACCTTGAGTGCCTCGGCAACAATCTCCGGGCCAATGCCGTCGCCCCGAATGACACCAATCTTATAGCTCATCTGCTTCATCCCTTTCCCTTTTTACGTTTTTCTGCCGGCAGCTTTTGTTATCTTTTTCTCTCACATCCGCTATGAAAAATATCCCGGCTGATGCGCTGCGTTCATATTTATGTAAAAGTGCCGATACACAGATACTCACAATTATTAATCATATCTCATTTTCCCGCCATAATCAATCATTTTTGCAGGTTTTTCATGTCACTTCATTCATTTTATGCGGATTTTACCCGTTTTTTTCTAATTTTTTCTGAATATCTGAAAGAAATTCCGTCCAGGCATCCTCGTGACGGACAAAATACAATGGACAGAGCTTACCGGTCACATCATAATGCCGGATTACATCCGATGACGGAATTCCGTAAGAAGCACACAGCCAGGCAGTGAGTTTCACCAGCGACTTATAAGTTTTTTTTGTAAACTTTCCATTTTCTTTTCTGTGACAGCATTCAATAGAAATCGTATTCGAATTACGTTCATTGGATGCATAAGAAATCTCATCCAGAGGGATACACTGTATGATCTCTCCGTCCAGCCCAATGATAAAATGACTGCTTGCTTTTGTCAGATGCGTATCCTTCAGATTCTCAAAATAATTCCTGTTTTCCTCTGCAGTAGAACCGGCATTAGCCACATAATGTACTACAATTCCGTTTACCGCGTCGAGTGGAGTACCGCTGCGGCTGTAAGGGTTCTCCACAATAAAATCCTGAAT
>ERZ1643247.250-NODE-250-length-69696-cov-6.422294_pt1 | contig 69696 bp, 71 predicted proteins | sample MGYA00579264_ERZ1643247 | MGnify/ENA primary metagenome ERZ1643247 (study PRJEB29033, sample SAMEA4952262) | chicken gut metagenome | biome: Broiler Chicken; feature: Gastrointestinal Tract; material: Caecum | place: Ireland | collected 2018 | study: Broiler... | reverse complement strand
CCTATGACCCTCTGCTTGTAAGGCAGATGCTCTCCCAGCTGAGCTAAGATCCCACATCACTCAACGAAACCTATTATATTACAAAAACTTTCTGCTGTCAACAAGAAAATGATTCTTTTTTCTGTTTTTTTCAAAAAATATAATTAATTCTATTTTTGCAACTATCGTTACATTTTATGCATCTGTATATTTCTCCGCTGCCCGCACAGCCGCCAGATGTAAAAGCACGGCGTCCCGCAGCGCTCTCTCGTCAATATCAAAGCAGGGATGGTGATTTGGAAAGCATTCCTCCGCCTCCGGGTCTCCGCAGCCCACGAAGGCAAAAACTCCCGGTACCTTTTTCTGATACCAGGAAAAGTCTTCTCCCAGCATCAGCGGCGGCATGTGACACAGTTCCCTGCCGAGAAGTTGTTCTGCCTCAGCGGCAATGCATTCTGTAAGACGGGCATCATTGCAAAGGGGCGGATGCGCTCCATAATGATAGTCAACACTCGCCTTCCCGCCGTAACAGGCGGCGATATGCTCCGCTCTCGCTTTCACCGCCTGTTTCAGATGAAGCGCCGTTTCCTCCCGGAAGCTTCGGCATGTCCCTTCAATCTCTGCCCGTCCGGAGATGACATTATACTGGCTGCCGGAATGGAACGAGCCAATGGTCACCACCGCGCCCTCCGCCGGATCTATTTCTCTGGATACAATACTCTGGACACTGACCACGAATTCCGCCGCCATCACCGTGGCATCCACGCACTGATGAGGTTTGCCCGCATGGCCTCCTCTTCCTTCAAACACGATGGAAAACCGGTCGGTTTGCGCCATCCGCGGACCTTCTTCAACAGAAATCTCTCCTGTCTTTCTGTCCGAAAAGAGGTGCAGACCAAAAATAATATTCACATCATTTAAAACGCCTTGCGCAATAATATGCGCTGCGCCCTGCGTATTTTCTTCTGACGGCTGAAAGATCAGCTTTACCCGGACGGAGAGAGTATCCTCCTGCTCTTTCAGCAAGGCCGCCGCGCCGAGAAGCCCGGCTATATGCCCGTCGTGACCACAGGCATGCATTCTGCCAGGATAAACAGATGAAAAATCGGCTCCTGTCTCTTCCTCCACCGGAAGTCCGTCGATATCTGCGCGGAGAGCGATGGTAAATGCTTTTTCCGGTCCGATATAAGCAAAAACTCCTGTTGGATGCAAACGATGCGGAACAAGTCCCAATTTGCAAAGATACCGGCAGATTCGTTCCGTGGTTTCCACCTCTTCAAATCCCAGCTCCGGAATCCGGTGAAACTCCTGCCGGAGCCGGCTGTATTCTTCCTGTCTTTCTTCCGTCTCTTTTTCTGCTCGTTTTATATCCAGCATACAAAATCCCTTCTTTATGTGTCAATCTCTCTGTTATATTTCACCGACCGCCGCCAACAATCTCTGTTACAGCTTCCCCGCAGATTCGTCATCGGCTGCCCCGGATCAGCCGCAGGATCAAAAGCACCGGAATGAGCACGACTACCACCGGCAGCAACACCCGAATCAGCAGCGCAAGAACAATCAACACAAGAATTATTCCGAACACCAGCTTCAGGCCGCCGATCTTCTTTATCTGTATGTTTGTCCGGTCGTCCTCATAACTGCGGTATCTTCCTTCTCGGGCATCATAGTATCCATCCGGATCTGTTCCGCCGTCCTGTCCGCTGCCATAATATCCACCCTGGCCACTGTTATAGCTGCCCGCCGCTCCACCGTCGTAGTAATCTGCCTGACCGCCGCCATAAGCATCCTGGCCGCTGACGGCCTCCCGGGCATCAATGATAGATCTGGCGATAAGTCTCGGACTTCCCAGCGATTCTATAATCTCATTTTCGCTGTACCCCATAGCTTTCTGCTCTGCAAAATACTGGCGATAATAGTTGAGAGAATCTCTGATCTCACTCTCAGGCACTTCTCCCCGCAGGCTTTCCTCCAGTTCTCTAAAAAAATCTTCCATATATTACATAATCCTTTCCGATTTATCTTTCAGCAATGTACTGTATCGTTTATTTTTCAGCGATATATCAATACTCCAGTGTAAAATATAATGTAGTGTATGGCTTTTCTCCTATAGTCTGCAGATGAATATATCTTGCACCGCTGTATTCAAAAATAAACTGCAGATTCTGCTCCGAGTAACGATTTTCTTCATAATCGCCAACCAAAACCTGAAAATGATCCGGAGCATCTTCGTCAAATATTTCAGCGCATTTCTCTTTAAAAGCGTCCATATCCTCGCAGTACAGATCATTCTTCCTGTAATATTGATACTTTGTTCCCTCTGCCGGCACAAAATCTGCCGCCTCCCACACATGGCTCTGGGCCATCTGCGTGTCATTGAGATTAAAATAAGAATACAGCAGCCGCTCCGGATCGTCCGGCTCCGGATCATCCCAGGTCACATCCACATGATACCAGGCATCATCATCCAGACGAATCAGATTCCAGGCATGATTCTCCCCGTCTGCCGTACCGGTAATCAGTTCACATTCTACGCCGCCCAGATCGCAGAGCAGCTTCATAGCCTGGGCATAACCATTACAAACAGCCTTTCCCTGTACGAGGGCGCCATAGGCATTATAAGCGTTGCTGTCTTCTGATTCTACTCCTTCCGGATATCCGTAAGCCACATTTTCCACCAGATAATCATGAATCTTCTTTTCTTTTTTATAGGCAGATTTTTCCTCAGAAATAACCGCCAGTATCTCTTCACAAACCTCCCTGAGCTCTGCCGCTTCCCGGCGCTCCTGCGGAATTTCACTGCCATTGAGAAGCGCCTCTTTCACATAGTAATTATCACTGATGTCACAGGACAATGTCACATAAGAGCGGTCGAGCATTTTCACCGTTTTAATCTCATATTGAGTCACACTGCCGTAAAAACCATCGTGTTCCTGATTAAGCAGATTCAAATCTTCCTGTGACAAATCTTCTGTCACAAATGCAACCTCTTTTTTTCCCTCTTTCAAGGCCTTACCCACCTGTTGGTACAGTTCCTCTGTGGTATTAATGGTCATTTCTTCCGAAGCCATAATCTCCTGAACCGTACCACAGCCGGATAAAGGCAGCAGCGCTGCCAGACATAGTATCACCAGACTTTTTTTCATATCCATCCTTTTCCTAATCCTCCACATATTCTTTCAGAAGTCTGTCTGCCTTCTCCACATCTGATGGACGAAGAATCATCTCATCTCCTTTTCCTGTAGCGAAAGCATACATATACTCCAGATTAATTCCCTCTCCGGCAAATGCCACCAACATGTTGGAGAGCGCTCCCGCCCGGGAAGGAATCCTTATCCGCAGCACGTCTGTAAGCTCCACCTGATATTTGTGCCTTCTCAGAATCTCCGCCACACGCTCCGGATCCGGAAGAATCAGCCGGGTCACAGTGTCCGCCATACTTAAAGCTTCCACGTTGATATTTTCCTTTCCCAGAATATCCATCACTTCTTTTAATTTGCCCTCTCTATTTTCCACACGAACTGTAACCTGCTTTACAATCATTTTCTTCCCTCCCTGTCTTATTTCATTCATTCAGATACGCCGGCAGCATCTCTGCCGTCCTGTTCTCATTTTACCAATTTTCCCATACAAACGCAACCACCTGTGGAGGAGGAACATTTGCGTAACAAAAAATGACAGGGGACACGTGGCGTGGCCGCGCATCTCCTGTCATCTTTTACACTCATCTATTTAGCCATGCACTTCGGATTCTCGCAACTAACGTTGCTTCTTCGCTGCTTACGCAGCTGAATCCTCAGTATTGGCTAAACGCCACATGCCTCTCAGAGCAAAAATGCTTATGCAAGTAAACTTGCAACGCCATTTTTTCTCCGGAGGCGCATGGCTAAATAGTTATATTACATCATACCCATTCCGCCGCCTGCAGGCATTCCTGCTGCCGGATTTTCTTCTTTGATATCTGCTACAACAGACTCGGTAGTCAATAAGGTAGAAGCAACGCTTGTTGCGTTCTGCAGAGCACTTCTTGTAACCTTAGCCGGGTCGATGATACCGGACTGGATCATATCAACATAGCTTTCTGTCAGAGCGTCGAAGCCTGTGCCTACTTCGCTCTCATAAACTTTATTAATGATCACGGAGCCTTCCAGGCCTGCATTGGCTGCGATGTGATACAGAGGAGCTTCCAGCGCTTTGAGAACAATTTCAGCGCCTGTCTTCTCATCACCGGATAAGTCTTTTGTCATCTCCTTTACGGATTTGGCTGCGTGGATGTATGCAGATCCGCCGCCTGCGATGATACCTTCCTCAACGGCAGCTTTTGTTGCTGCAAGAGCATCTTCCAGACGAAGTTTTGCTTCTTTCATCTCTGTCTCTGTAGCAGCACCTACACGGATAACAGCTACGCCGCCGGATAATTTAGCCAGTCTTTCCTGTAATTTTTCTTTATCGAAGTCAGAAGTTGTCGTTTCGATCTGGCTCTTGATCTGGCCGATTCTTGCCTGGATGGCATCTTTGTCGCCCATACCGTCAACGATCACTGTATTCTCTTTTTCAACTTTAACGGATTTTGCACGTCCGAGCATATCCATTGTGGCGTCTTTCAGTTCCAGACCAACTTCCTCGGAGATCACAGTACCGCCTGTCAGGATAGCGATATCCTCGAGCATTGCTTTTCTTCTGTCGCCGTAACCAGGAGCCTTTACGCCGACAACGGAGAAGGTTCCTCTTAATTTATTTACAATTAATGTTGTCAGAGCCTCGCCCTCGATATCTTCAGCGATGATCAGGAGTTTTGCGCCGCTCTGTACGATCTGCTCTAATAATGGAAGGATTTCCTGGATGTTGCTGATCTTCTTGTCTGTGATCAGGATATATGGATCTTCCAGTTCAGCAACCATTTTCTCCATATCAGTTGCCATGTATGCGGAAATGTATCCACGGTCGAACTGCATACCTTCTACCAGGTCAAGCTCTGTGAGCATAGTCTTGGATTCCTCAATGGTGATAACGCCGTCTTTGGAAACTTTATCCATAGCGTCAGCTACTAACTGACCTACTTCCTCATCTCCTGCGGAGATTGCAGCAACTTTTGCGATCTGCTCTTTTCCGCCAACCTGCTGGCTCATTTTGCTGATAGCTTCCACAGCTGCGTCTGTCGCTTTCTTCATACCTTTTCTTAAGATGATCGGGTTAGCGCCTGCTGCCAGGTTCTTCATACCGGCATTGATCATAGCCTGTGCAAGAACAGTAGCGGTTGTTGTACCGTCACCGGCCACGTCGTTTGTCTTTGTGGCAACTTCTTTTACGATCTGTGCGCCCATGTTCTCGAACGCATCTTCCAGCTCAATGTCTTTTGCGATGGTCACACCGTCGTTGGTGATCAACGGAGCGCCGAAGCTTTTATCCAATACAACATTACGTCCTTTTGGTCCTAATGTAACTCTTACGGTATCTGCTAACTGATTTACACCTGCTTCTAAAGCTTTTCTGGCGTCAACGCCATATTTAATCTCTTTTGCCATAGTAATCATTCCTCCTAGTCTTACACTTTACATCTCATTCCATCAAATTAATATTCCACCACTGCCAGAATATCACTCTGTTTCACGATGATATATTCTTCTTCACCCATCTTTACGTTAGTTCCAGCATATTTAGAATAGATAACTTTCTGTCCAACGGATACTTCCATCTTCACATCATCTGTTCCAGGGCCAACAGCGACAACTTCTGCTTCCTGCGGCTTCTCCTGCGCAGAGCTGGTAAGAATAATACCGGTTTTTGTCTTTGTCTCAGCTTCAAGCTGTTTTAATACTACTCTGTCCGCTAATGGTACTAACTTCATAATAATGCCTCCTATACAAAATCCTATATTGTTATCTTTTTGATTGTTAGCACTCAATTTCAACGAGTGCTAATTACTGATACTTATAATAGTTTCTTTTGTTTATAATTGCAAACTTTGAATATCTCTATTTTTCCGTATAATTTAAAATATGTTAAATTTACTCTATTTTTCTCTTATTTTCTCATTATATCTTTGTTTTTCCATTTTGTGAGACTTCCGCGCAAAAGAAAAAGAAAGGACCAGGCAATCCTTCCTTCTCTTTATTCTGTACATTTACAGTCAATCGTAATCACATCACAGGCCGGACAATACCAGGCCGGCTGTTTTTTCATATCAAAAAGAAAATTTAATGCAGACATTTCTTCCGCTTCGTCACGGACAGGACTTCTTTTTTCACAATCGCGCCGCAGTTTTTACATTTTGTAAGTTCAATCTCCTTCACCTTACAGCCTCCGTTATCCAGTCGGATATGTTTCATCTTCTTGTATTTTTCTGTTCTGCTGTGGCTGCATTTGGCGTATGGCTGCACATTTCCTTCTTCCACGCCCGAAACGGGATTTCCATCTTCATCAAAATACAGTATGTCGCTCTGGCTGAAATCGTAGGCCAAATCGGTGTCTAACTCCATTTCTTTCATCTCAAATTCATTGAGATAATATCCATTTTCTTCCATTGGATCCAGATCTCCGTACGGCGGCATATAAGCAAATACCGACAGACCGCTCAGACAGAAAGACAGAACACCGACGGCCAGGACCGCCGTTCCTTTCTTTTTTTCTCCGCATAATATAAAACGGATTCTTTCCTTCATTTTCTTTCCTTTCTCTGACAGATAATTGACAGGCGCGCCGGCTTTTTTATCCACCGCTTCTCGCACGAGGAACATGGCGTAGCCTTTCTTCTCCTTCATACTCCTGTCTTCCATACATTTCTCATCACAATAATATTCACTCATTTTGCCGTACTGACAGAGCAGATACCAGGCAAACGGATTATACCAGTGAAGAATACAGACAAGAATACACAGCAGCTTCCAGAAAATGTCTCTGTGTCGAATGTGCGTCATCTCGTGAAGACGGATCCATTCCATCTCCGATTCCTCATATTCGCGGTCAGGAAGCAGGATGCCGGGACACAGCCAACCGATGGTACAGGGGCCGCTCACCTTGTCATTTTCATATATTTTGACTGTCCGTCTCCGCTGCCAATGTCGATTCTTCCTGCCTTGCACAGGCGCGCCATTTGCTGAAACTTCCCGTTCCGCGTCTGCCTGTCCCCCGACTTCCTGTGCACTGACTTCTATCTCTACGCTGTGTCGCATAATCTTCCACTTCATATACAGATACCAGAACAAATAAATCAGCAAAGCCACCGCCACAATCACAAACCAGAGAATCCACAGATAGAAATACTTCTCCGAGATGATGTAATAATATCCATCCCCGGAGGGAATACTCACAAAAGAGTACCCAAACAGCTTCTTCATCAGCACATCCCAGTAGAGCTGGATATCAAAAATCTCTGTCCATGCAATCGGGAGAAACTGAAACTTAAAATACTGAAACGGACATAGAAAAAACAGGACGCTCAACCGAAGCAGATACACATAATACCGCGTCCTGATGTTTTCCCCATATATTTTCTTCAAAAACAAATAACCAAGCGCCGGAAATGTACCGGCCAGGGTCATTGCCATCTGCAACGCCATACTTTTTCTCTCTTTCGTACAAAATAATTTCAGCGTACTGCCTTCTTTTACAAAACAATACAGATACGACAGTGCGCTAATACTGAAAGTATAGCATTAATCAGTATGAGCTTTATCACAAAAACGAAAACAATCTCTTACGATTTTATTAATTGTTTCCAATTTCTAAAAGAAAGCAGGAGATTGACAACCACAGCACATAGCAGGATGTATTGTGGAAAGATTTCTATTCCCAAATATCCTTTATGGAACAAACATTCCCAAAAATATAGCAGACCATACCCTTTATCCATATAAATACACACCCACGGAAGTGCTATTCCAAATTCATAGATGAACGGAGTATCAGGATGTATAACCGGTGAAGATTTTTGTATAAAACTACCCAGGATGAGAAATATGCTAAATAACAAAATCCGTTTTAAAGAAAACACCTTTTTTAATTTCATTTCTTCTTCCTTCTTCAAAAAAATCTCCTATAATTCTGCCAATCCCACAGAATCATAAGAGATTTTTCATGCCTTGTCACATTTTCTGAATATATTCCATCAGTTCCTGCTCGTCAGCGTCTGAGATGCTGTCGTTTCCGGTCAACGCCGCGATAAAGTGGGAGATTTTACCGTCGTATCCGTTCTCCAGCACTTCTTTCGCCTTCTCCTGCTCGTACTGCTTCTGATCCAACCGGTAACGGTAATAGGCTTTTCTTCCTTCCATCCGCCGTTCCAGCAGTCCCTTATCCAAAAGGCGGCTTAAAAATGTATTGAGAGTCTGCTTTTTCCACTCTTTACCGCCTTCTTCATTAAAATGCTGCATTAATTCTTTAAAATCGTATTCTTTCTGTGCGTCCCAGAAAAATTCCATAATCTCATGCTCTGTCTGACTTAATCTTGTTCTCAAATATGTTCCCTCTCTTCGTATTACGGTATATTAGTATTATTATATTATCATGTCTCACTTTTAATTTCAACAGAATTTTTTTAAGTTTTTTGTGTTTTTTTATTATAATTCGAGCAACATTTTTTATTTTACTAAAGTATTTTCAAAAACCAAGGGCGCTTTCTTTGCTTATTTATCTATTTCTTGTTCCATTCGCGAAAATGTCATTATATTCTCAGGAATGCCCGCCGTTCCATCAGGCATTATTTCCATAGACGCAGGAGCAAAACGCTCAACTGAATTATTTTTTATTTCATAAATCCCTTCATATACATTGACCGGAGTATAAATCGTTTTTCCCTGTTCCTGCAACACTTCCACAAACCAGATGTATTTTTTTCCCACTTCCGGCAGCCAAGCTCCATCACACAGAAAACGAACATAAGCATTATCAGGATTTTCTTCCATTTCCTTTCTATACGGCTCTGCTTTTGGATCATCTTGTTTGTCAAAATATTCTTTTGCCGGAACATATCCGCCAAGGTTACTGATAGTAATCGTACTATCTGCATCCAGTCCGCCCAGATAACATTTATCAACCTGGACTGTATAATCAGTACCGATGGTGGCATCATTATCTACCCATGGCTGTTCCTCCATAACCGTTCCCATTAAAACCGCACTGGCATGTTCTTTCAATTCTTCTACCGTCCTGCACCTGTAGGCAAATTCAAAATAAGATGATATATCAAGGATAACATTTTTCTTCTCTCCATCTGCTTTTGCAGAACCAGAATCAGCAGAATTACCTGCCGAGTCATCAGAAACCACAGTTTCCGGCCTATACCTCCTTATCTGTCCATATGCGTAATTCACATAAAAAATATTCACAAAAAGAAGTACTGTCGTTAGTCCTACACCCACAACAGTAAAGAAAATCTTCTTTTCTTCTCCTCTTCTTTTAAGAATGCAGATACATGATTCCGTAAAAGATATCAGAGCCAGGGCCAACAAAATCCACAAGACAGAATTTAAAACCGTATATTCTCCCGTTACATTATATTCATCACGAAAATATCCAGCATAAATGAGCTCTGCCACATTCAATACGATAAATAACAGATTTACCAAAACAATATAGTTTACCGCTTTTTTCATATTTATAATCCTCCTTTCCATATTCATCGCAACGCATTTCGTACTTTTTCTATGTAGTACATATTAACAAACATTAACCATAATAACAAGCTTTTTATGATACTTGCATGTAAGAAAACAAAATGACGTATTCCCGCTTAAAATAATGATAAATTATATCGCAAAAAAACAAGTTTTGCGCAGCAAAGACAGACTCCTTCCCCTTGCAACGCTTCCGAGAAATGCATATAATACAGGAAGACAAAAATTATTTTACAAAAAGGAAGAGATTTTATGAGTCAGAAGAATAAAGGGATTTTGTTGATCATCTGTTCGGCTTTCTGCTTCGCACTGATGAATATGATGGTGCGGTTTGCAGGAGATCTGCCGTCCATTGAGAAGAGTTTTTTCCGGAATTTTGTAGCGGTGTTTTTTGCATTTATTGCGCTTAAGAGAAGTCATACGCCCATCAGAGTTCCGAAGGGTGCGCTGAAGCCGCTTTTGCTGCGCTCGATTTTTGGAACCATGGGTATCCTGTGTAATTACTACGCCATCGACCATCTGATGCTGGCAGACGCCTCGATTCTAAATAAACTGTCGCCGTTTTTTGCCATTCTGTTTTCTTTTATTTTATTGAAGGAAAAGGTACACCCATTCGCGGCGGGCTGCGTCATAACGGCGTTCATCGGCAGTTTGTTTATCATCAAACCGGGTATGGGGATGTTTACCACATCGCTGCCGGCTTTCATCGGACTTTTGGGCGGGCTGGGCGCCGGTATCGCCTACACTTATGTGCGGATTCTAGGAACTCACGGTGTAAAGGGGCCGTTTATCGTCCTCTTTTTTTCAGCCTTTTCCTGCCTGGTAACACTGCCTTATCTGATTTTTGATTTTCATCCAATGAGCTTTGCTCAGTTTGGATGCCTGCTCCTTGCAGGCTTGTTTGCCAGCGGCGGACAATTCACCATCACAGCAGCGTATACTTACGCACCGGCGAGGGACATTTCCATCTACGATTACTCACAGATTATTTTTTCCACAATGCTGGGCTTTGTTTTCCTGGGACAGATTCCGGACTATCTGAGTTTCATCGGATATGGAATAATCATTCTGTCGTCTCTGTCCATGTTTTTGTTTCAGCAGAAACAGAAGGATTGATCTTCTCTTCTTTTCTGCGTTTCTTCATATGAAGCTTCGCCTTTTCATAAATGTCATAGGGCGCCTGATAGCGGGGACTGTAATCATTGTGATAACGTCCCCGCTTTTTTTCTGTATTGCTCTTTTCTACATTGCTTCGCCCGGCTTCTTTTTTTTCTGCCGACAGTTTCTTTTCTCTCATATATATTTCCCTCCACTTCCGTGCGCGTCCTCCGTGATAGTAGCTATAATAAATACAACAAGACCTCCGGAAAAGTCTGTTTCCGAAGGTCTCTGAACTTTATTATTCTGTTGCAGCTGTTGTGCTCGCTGAGGTACCCGCGGCTGTTGTGCCGGACGCTGCACCGTCTTCATCTCCGGCCGCAGTGGTCTCTGCGGAGACTTCTGTGGTCGGGTCTGTGCGATAGTGGATAGTTCCCGGATCCAGTGTCTCGCCTCTGGCCTCATACATCTCAGAAACCGTAACCAGCTGATACCCCTCTGCAATCAGATCAGGTACAAAACGCTCCACAGCATTGATGTTATACTCATGGATATCGTGTAAAAGAACCACATCGCCATCCACAGCTTTCATCACCATCTTATAAGTATCGTCCGCATTTTTTGTCTTCCAGTCCTCTGTGTCCAATGACCAGTTCACAGCGCAGAGTCCCTGTTTCTTCGCCTCGGCGAGGACGGTGCTGTCGATCGCTCCGTACGGAGGACGCATCAGGGTCGGCGCCACGCCGGTGGCATTTTTGATGGCGTCCACAGATTCCTGGATCTCCGTGGTCAATTCGGACGCAGACAGCTTTGTAAGCTGTTTATGACTCTGAGTGTGGGTTCCCACTTCCATGCCCAGCTGATGCTCTCTCTGAACAACTTCCGGGTAATATTCGGCATTCTGTCCCAGACAGAAGAAGGTTGCCTTTGCATAATTCTTCTCAAAAACATCCAGAATCTTATTAGTTGTATCCGGATTCGGACCATCATCCATAGTAATGGCCACCATAGGTTTAGAAGGATCGATTGCCGGATAAATCCGCAGCTCAAAAGTTGTGGAAATCCCAGAGCCATCTGTGGTCTCCGCCGTCACCTCAACCGTGTGGTTCGCACTGTCCTCTGCCGGCGTCAGGACGCCGTCATCCGATACGGAGACCAGTCCCTCTTCACTGCAGCTCCATTTCAGTTTTGTATTCGTGGCGTTCTTTGGTGCAAAAGATATATCCAGCTGCATAGTCTCACCCACACGAATAGTGGCAGCTGGCGCGCCTACGGACAGATCTGTGATAGGCACGCTGTTGTCCGCTTCCTCGTTTATGTTTTGTTCCGTCTTCTTGTCGGAACCGCCTGCGCTTAAATTATCTGTGGAAGAAGTACCTGTCAGCCTTTTTACAATGGCAAAAATCCCGCACAGCAGAATCACAACGACTGCCAGTACCACAGCATACTGTAAATATCTTGTTATTCCTTTTTTCATATTAACCTCCTGAACATATCACTGTTCCTTCTGTTTCTTCTGTATAATTTCCCTCATATTTCCCATTTCTATTTCACAGGAACATGGTTTCCCGTGAAATGAAAAAGCGAAAATCAAGGATCGATTTTCGCCTGTATGTTTTTCTCTTTACATGTAAAAAATTATACTCTTGATAAGTATTCTCCGGTTCTTGTATCAATCTTTAACTTGTCACCAAGGTTAACAAAGAGCGGTACGTATACGACTGCGCCAGTCTCTACGGTACATGGTTTGGTTGCTCCGGTTGCCGTATTGCCCTTCTCTCCAGGCTCGCACTCTGTAACTTCCAGCTCCACGAACATCGGCGGTTCCACTGCAAAAATCTCACCGTTATGGGAAACCATTGTTACATTGTCGTTCTCACGGACAAACTTCAGAGCATCTCCGATGGCATCCTGATTGAGGCCAATCTGATCGAATGTCTCTCCATCCATGAAATAATATAAGTCGCCATCTGTATATAAATACTGCATCTCTTTTCTCTCGATATGCGCCTGTGGAAACTTCTCTGTCGGACGGAAAGTCTTCTCAACAACACCGCCGTTCTTAATATTTTTCATCTTGGTTCTTACGAAAGCAGCTCCCTTGCCAGGTTTTACATGCTGAAATTCAACAATCTGATATACATTTCCTTCTACTTCAATGGTCAAGCCGTTCTTAAAATCGCCTGCAGAAATCATATCTGAAATCCTCCTTACAACTGTACTAAATCATTCTTACACCTCATTTTATAATAAAAGACCCTATTTTTCAACTCTTTTTTTCTTAACAGTTCTAAAATAGAAATGAAGAACGATTTTTTCCAGATATCGTTTGAGAACAATCTGAATCTCCTCTTTCGGGTGAATCGGACTCACCAGTATAGTGTACAATCCGGCGCGCTTTGCACCAAGAATATCAGTAAATATCTGGTCTCCCACAAAAAGAGTTGTTTCCTTCGTCGTCCCCATTTTACGGATACCTCCCAGATACCCTTTCGGCAGCGGTTTTCCAGCTTTGTAAATATACGGAGAGTCTACCTTCTCACAAAAACTTTTTACCCGCGGCTCCTTATTATTGGATATGAGACAGGTGTTAAATCCCATAGCATGAAGCTTTCGGAACAATTCTTTGGCCCGTTCATCTGCCGGCGCTCCGTGCGGAACGAGAGTATTATCAATATCAAAAAGGATTCCCCGAAATCCCTGGTCGTATAACTGCTCAAAATCAATTGCATAAGTAGATTTTAGGTATTTGTCAGGATATAGTGATTCAAACATGGTTTTCTCCTCTCACATTCGTTCCTCGTAACAAACTTTCAGCTTTTCCAATGCTCGTTTTTCAATGCGGCTCACATAAGAGCGGGAAATTCCCAGCTCCGCTGCCACCTCTTTCTGAGTAAGTGGCTCGCCCCCCTGCAGTCCGTAGCGTTTTATGATGATCTCTTTTTCCCTGTCATCAGAGAGCTGCTCCACCATCTCACTCAGATGACAAAGATAATGCCGATGAATGAACTGTTCAATCAACGTCTCTTCATCGGTGCATATAATATCCATGAAGCTGATGTGGTTACCTTCCTGATCGGTGCCTATGGGTTCATAAAGGGATACTTCCCGCAGCAGTTTCTTTTCCTGCCGGAGCATCATCAGCAATTCATTTTCTATGCATCTTGCGGCGTAGGTTACCAGCCGGCCGCCTTTCTTTTCATCAAAGGTATTGACAGCCTTTATGAGGCCGATCGTTCCGATTGAAATCAAATCATCCAGGTCCCGGTCCTGAGAGTTATATTTCTTCACGATATGCGCTACCAGTCTCAGATTATGTTCAATCAGCTTTTCTTTCGCTGTCTCATCTCCATCACGGTACATTTTCAGATATTTTCTCTCTTCTTCTGCCTTCAAAGGCTTTTTGAATGACCGCATGTAAAGCTCCGAAACCCGTGTTCCTTATCAGTATATGCCGCACAGGATGGACACTGTTCCACATTTTCTGTTCATTTTCTGCCGGCAGTCCGCACTCCGGCAGTTACTCTTTCCGCCGCAGCAGGCAGCCTTCTGCCAGCGGTTCGCCGAAATCAATCCATATCTCCTGCTTTGGATGCGGAGCGGATTCCACCGGCTGCCGGTTCTCATCCTCCAGAGCCAGAACACTCCGCTGCAGGTTTGTCCCATCCGGAAGCATGATCTCAATCTCTTCCCCGACAGAAAATTTATTTCTCTGATATATTTTTACAAAACCTCTCTCATCTGTCTCCTGAACGATACCGATATAGGTGTATTCCTTGATGTAGGTGTTGGCGTCGTATATCTGGGCGTTCTCGTCGGTCTTTCCGTAATAGAATCCTGTAGTAAACTGCCGGTAGGTGCATTTGGCAATCTCTTCCCGGTAGTAATCAAGATTCTGACGGTAGAGCTCCGGCGACTTACGGTAATCGTCGATGGCTCTCCGGTAAGTTCTTGTCACCGCCGCCACATAAAGGGCCGTCTTCATTCTCCCTTCAATCTTAAAACTGTCCACACCCGCCTCAATGAGATCCGGCACGTGTTCGATCATGCACAAGTCCTTGGAATTAAAAATATAAGTTCCTCTTTCATTTTCTTCTACCGGCAGAAACTCTCCCGGACGACTCTCCTCCATGACGTAATATTTCCAGCGGCATGGATGAGTACAGGCGCCCATGTTGGCGTTACGCCCCGTAAAATAATTACTGAGCAGGCATCTTCCGGAATGTGAAATACACATGGCGCCGTGGACAAATGCCTCGATCTCCATATCTTCCGGAATGTGAGCCCGGATCTCTCCGAGCTCCCTGAGGGACAGTTCTCTCGCCGCCACCACGCGGCTGGCACCCTGCGCATACCAGAAATTATACGTGGCGTAGTTGGTGCTGTTGGCCTGGGTGCTGATATGCACCTCGATCTCCGGACAAACCTCTCTGGCGATAGTAAACACACCCGGATCAGAGATAATAAGGGCGTCTGGCTCCATCTCTCTTAATTCCGTGAAATACTCCCGGATTCCTTCCAGATCCTCGTTATGTGCCACAATATTTGCGGTGATATATACTTTTACCCCCCGGCTATGGGCAAATCGAATCCCCTCGGCCATATCCTCTTTTGGAAAATTCTTAGCTTTTGCCCGCAGCCCGTACATTTCTCCTCCGATGTATACCGCGTCTGCCCCGTACAGGACGGCGGCCTTTAACACTTCCAGGCTGCTTGCAGGTATCAGTAATTCTGTATCTCTCATGTTATCCTCCGTTTTCAGTCCACTGCCGCAAAGGCAGTCCGCTGTATCACTGTGTAACTTTTTCTTACTGCCAAACTATGGCAGATCACTTCTTCACACTGATGGTCATACCGTCTCCTGTCTCCAGTATGACGGTGTCCAATGTATCATTATGCGTCAGAGCAAACAAATATTCCCGCATCCGGCTGTGGATAGTATGGTTCCTTCTGCGGATTCCATATCTGGATTCAAAAATATCCCCGTCCTGGAGCACATTATCCGAGACGAGAACGCCGCCCTGCGGCAGCAGCCGCAGCACATCCGGAAGGAAATGGATATATTGTCCTTTTGCGGCGTCCATAAAAATAAAATCATAGCTGCCGTCAAGCTCTTTGAGCCACCGGGCAGCATCTCCTTCCAGGAGCGTGATCCGTTCCTCCATTCCCGCCATGGCAATATTGGCCTTCGCCCGCTCTATGCGCGGCGGATAATTCTCTATGGTGGTAATTTTTGTGGCGGGAGAAGTATTTTCACCCATAAAAACCGAAGAAAATCCTATGGCTGCGCCAACTTCTAGAATCTTCTCCGGTTTTTTCATCTGCAATAATATTTTCAGTAACTCCCGGGTCTCTCTCCGAATTACAGGAACTCGATCCCTGACAGCCTCTGCCTCAATGGCCTTTAAGCTGTCTGAACCTCTGTCCACACTGAAAGAACGGATAAAATCCAGGACACGTTCTCTGTCCATCACTCTTCCTCCTGCTCTCCTATATGCGTCAGCGTGGCAAGTATCTCTGACGGCCTCTGGGCAGAGTTTATCACATATTCACCCGGCTGGATATTTTGATACCCTTCAGAACACCTGAGGGCTGCCGCAAAAATATAGGCATTCTCAATGATATCCTTGCCGGCCAGATCACGTCCAATCTCCATCAGAGATTCATCTTCCGTTACCGTAAGAACCATCTCCTTTGCCACCTCCGGGCTGTCCTTCGCCCTGTCAGAAAAAATCTGATACCCGATCTGCCGCATCTGCACAAACAAATAAACAAGAAGGAGCCCAATAAAAATGTAGAATAAGGTCTTCACTATAATCCGAATGACTTTGTTCGCCATAATATCAGCTCCTTCCCGTTTCTTTTCCTTTTTGTCCTTTGCATCGCCGGCAGTCAGCCGGCCGCCATGCTTCCGGTATATCGACCGGATTCCTTCTGCATGGTTTCTCTATTCTTCTTCCATATAAGATATATCAAGGTCTATCGCACCGTACAGCACATCATAAACCTCCCGAAGCATCCTGCACACCGCCTGTTCCGAACTCAGGAAATCCATGACCACGGACTCCATGAGGATATTCTTATACTGCTTCTGCAGCTCTTCTGTCTTATCATCGTAATCTGCGGCATCATCCTGTACCTGCAGCTCAAGATTCTTTCTTCTGAATCCGTTCAGCTCTTTATAGAGCTCCGGCCGTGCTTTCAGCTTCTCAAGGCTCTGACAGTAATTCCGATAGCTCTCTGTCTCTTTCAAAAGGACTGTCAAATCTTTGGTCTTATCCAGAATTTCTGTCAATTCCGAAAATGTTCCCTTGTCTTTTTCTTCTGTTCCCATGGGTCTGTGCCTTTACACCTCCATGATAATCGGAAGAATCATCGGACTTCTCTTCATCTTCTTCCAGATGAAATCTCCGAGATCATCCCGGATAGCTGTCTTTATCCGAGACCAGTCCGTTATATTTTTCTTGCTGCAATGATCAAGCGTATCTCTCACGACATTCCTTGCCGCCTCCATGAGCTGCTCATTCTCTCTCACATAGACAAAGCCTCTGGATACAATATCCGGGCCGGCCAGCAGCATATTGTTGTAACGATCCAGTGTCACTACCACGATAAACAGACCATTCTGCGACAAATGTTGTCTGTCACGCAGCACAATGTTGCCGACATCTCCAACACCCAGTCCATCCACCAGAATGCCCTGCGCAGGCACTCTGCCGACTACAGCTGCCTTTTCTTCTGAAATGGAAAGTACATCTCCCGACTGAAGAATGATGACATTTTCTTTTGGAATACCCATCTCCACAGCCAGATCTTTATGTCTTTTTAAATGACGGTACTCCCCATGGATCGGAATGGAATACTTTGGCTTTGTCAGGGTATAAAGGAGCTTGATCTCTTCCTGGCAGGCGTGTCCTGATACGTGAGTATCCTGGAAAATGACGCTGGCGCCCTTTTTGGCCAGTTCATTCATTACCTTGGATACGGCCTTCTCATTGCCCGGTATCGGATGGGAGCTGAAAATGATCACGTCTCCCGGTTTGATCGACACCTTTCTGTGGGTAGAGGCTGCCATCCGGCTCAGTGCCGCCATGGTCTCTCCCTGACTTCCTGTTGTAATGAGTACAATCTGTTCGTCTACATAATTCCGCATCTCCTCAATGCCTATGAGGGTGTTTTCCGGAATCTTTATATATCCAAGTTCTGCGGCGGTGGAGATGGTGTTGACCATACTCCTTCCTTCCACCACTACTTTTTTGCCGTATTTACAGGCACAGTTGATAATCTGCTGTACCCGGTCCACATTGGACGCAAAAGTCGCGACAATAATTCTGTGGCCGCTGTTCTCATCAAAAAGGTGGTTGAGGGTTCTTCCCACCGTCCTCTCTGACGGCGTATATCCTTCCCGCTCCACGTTGGTGCTCTCGCACATAAGCGCCAGCACACCTTTTTTCCCGAGCTCAGCAAACCGTCCCAGGTCAATGGCGTCGCCGAAAACCGGCGTGTAGTCAATCTTAAAATCTCCTGTGTGTACAATGATGCCAGCCGGAGTATAGATTGCCAGCGCTGCCGCATCACTGATACTGTGATTTGTCTTTATAAATTCAATACGAAAACATCCCAGATTGATGGATTGTCCGTGCTTGACAACTTTTCTTCTGGTACTTCTTAAAAGATTATGTTCTTTTAATTTATTTTCAATCAGGCCCATCGTAAGCTTCGTCGCATAGACAGGCATGTTCAGTTGCTTTAACGCATAGGGAATGGCGCCGATGTGGTCCTCATGTCCATGGGTGATGACAAGCCCCTTCACCTTTGACGCATTCTCCTTCAAATACGTAATGTCCGGTATCACTAAATCTATTCCTAACATCTCTTCGTCCGGAAAAGCCAGACCGCAGTCTACCACGATGATACTGTCTTCATACTCAAATGCGGTAATATTCATGCCAATCTGCTCTAATCCTCCGAGAGGTATTATTTTTACCGACTGATTTCCCGTTGCTTTCAAGTTACTACCTCCGTTCTACATCTCTTTCAAAAAAGCAGAACGAACCAGTCAGTCCGGTGTCCGCAGCAAAAGTCCATATTTTATTTTCCATTATAATATAATCTCCGGGTCCTGCTGCCACATCCGGAGACTCGTTATTCTGCCTCCAAATCCATATCTTCGATCAACTGTTCAAATATTTTGAAAACCGCTGAAAGTTCCGCCTCATCTTCCACCATCTCGTAAGTCTTCATGCCATCTTCCTCGGCACTCTCCTTCATAATATAAACAAGAGTCTCTTCCTCATCATCTCCCGCAGACTCATCCAAATCATCGGATACAAGAAGATAATTCACTCCGTTTATCCTGGTCTGTTCTATGACGCAGAATTCGATTTCCAAACCGTCGTCCGTCAGAAATGGAATACTCTCATATTTTTTCATTCCAACCTCTCTCTTCCGTTCTGCCGACCTGTCACTGTTTATCCGGAACCGGATGGGAATCCATATAACTTTGCAAAATGAGTGCTGCCGCCATCCAGTCAATCCTTTCCTTGCGATACTCTCTTCTCACTCCACCGCTCATAAGAATACGTTCTGACTCTATCGTCGTCAGCCTTTCATCCCATAATATGACCTCTAATCCTGTTCTACGTTCCAGCATTTCCCGAAACGCTGCTGTTTCATCCGCACGTTCGCCTAGTGTGTTGTTCATATTCTTTGGTAATCCAAGCACAATCTTTTCAACCTGATATTCTTCTATCAATGCCTCAATTCTTGCCAGTGTCTGCCTCAGTTTCTTACCGGACTTCCTGGTGATCGTCTCCACGCCCTGGGCCGTAATCCCCAGAGAATCGCTCACTGCGACGCCGACAGTCTTTGACCCGAAGTCCAGGCCCATCCATCGTTCTTTCATATCACTTCAACTGAGTATCAATATAGTTCTCAAATAAAACTTCCAGAATCTCGTCTCGTTCTACTTTCATAATCAGGCTTCTGGCATTCTTATGACTGGTAATATACGTCGGGTCTCCGGACATAATATAACCCACGATCTGATTAATCGGATTATATCCTTTTTCTTTCAGGGCTTCATAAACATCCTTTAAAATAGACGCAACGTCATATTCCTGTTCTTTGACCACCTGAAAAAACTGTGTATTATTTCTACCCATGTTAACCTCCTTTTACAGATTTGCACTCATAAATCATTCTACTATGAGTCCGGTTAAAATTCAATCGAAACTTTTCCATACAGTAAATTTTCATCCAAAAAACCTTGAATTTTTACAGCAACAATATGATTTTGTCGCAAAATTTCGGAATTTTCGTCAAAGTTCACTACAACTTTCACATAACGTTCCGTATGTCCCTGCATGTATTTTGTACCATTGATCTCGACCATTTCTTCCAGAAGAACTTTCTCTTTTCTTCCAATATACCATTGTTCAAAGTCTTTTTTGTGTCTTTCCGTCATGGCAAGAAGCACGGCCGAACGCTTTGTCTTGACATCTTCCGGCACCTGACCAGGCATCCTCTCTGCACGGGTGCCCTTACGCACAGAAAATTTGAAAATATGCATTTCATAGAGATTGATCTCCTCCAGATACGCCCGGGTCTTTTCAAATTCTTCTTCCGTCTCCCCGGCAAAACCTACGATCACATCGGTGGTGAGCGCAGGATGTTCAAAGGTATCGCGAAGAATTGCAAGTGCCTTTTTGTATTCTTCTGTGGTATACTTTCGGTTCATTCTTTTCAGCGTCTCATCGCACCCGCTCTGCAAGGACAGATGAAAATGAGGGCAGACCTTGCTGCATTTTTTCAGGCCCTGCGCAAATTCTTCCGTGATGATTCTTGGTTCCAGAGATCCCAGACGAATTCGCTCAATGCCATCTATTTTCTGTACATTTTCTATTACTGCAAGCAGATCTGTTCTGTTTTCCTCCGGAAAATCCATACCGTAGGAACTCAGATGAATACCGGTGAGGACCACCTCTTTGTAGCCTTCCCGGGCCAGCGCCCGGATCTCCCGGATGACATCCTCCGGCTGTTTGCTGCGGATACGCCCTCTCGTGTAAGGAATAATGCAGTAGGAACAAAACTGATTACAGCCGTCCTGTATTTTAATATATGCCCTTGTATGCTCGCTTATCTTGTGAATAGTAAGGGATTCATATTCATTGGTGCATGAAATATCGAGTACTTCCGCCGTTTTCTCCCCTTTTTGGAAATATTCCTCAAGAATGCGGACAATATCCTTCTTTTTATTATTGCCAATCAGCACATCCGCGATTCCTTTTTCTTTCAACTCATTCTCCGCCGCCTGCACATAACATCCTGCCGCTACGACAACCGCATCGGGATTCTTCTTTCTGGCACGATGAATCATCTGACGGCTCTTTCTGTCCGCCATATTGGTCACAGAGCAGGTATTGATGATGTAAACATCCGCCCGTTCTTTAAAATCAACGATATCGTATCCCGCCGCTTCCAGCAGCTCCCGCATGGCGTCAGTTTCATACTGATTGACTTTGCAACCGAGGGTCAGAAACGCCGCCTTCAATGATTCTGTCAATATATCGCCTCCCTTTTGTCACTCTTTGACATAGCAAAAAAATCCCCGTCAATCTGCTGAAATATCCCCTGTTAAACCTGTCTTTCTATTGACTTTTTTTCATGAAAAAGGTACTATTAATATAATAATTTTTTTAGAAAACCTGAGGAGGATATGTCCAATGAAAACAGTGAAAATCTCTTTAAATTCTATCGATAAGGTTAAAACATTTGTGAACGTGATTAATCGATTTGACGCTGAGTTCGATTTAGTTTCCGGCCGTTACGTGATTGACGCCAAGTCCATCATGGGTATCTTCAGTCTGGATATTTCCAAACCAATTGATTTAAATATTCATAATGCCGACAACATGGACGAGATTATGGAACAGCTTCAGCCGTACATCGTTACAGAAGAATAAATATCTGATTTCGCAGGAAACAGTATCCCGGAGCCAGAACGCTCCGGGATTTTTCTGTTCTGTAATGCATGGCAAAAAATCTGATTATAATTAATGCGCGTGAATCTTAACCACTTCTTCTGTCTCTATGGCAGTCTTTAACAGCTCATCAATACAATCGTCAAGCTTCCTCTCGGACTTCTTGATGACGTCAAGCCGCGGCTTTGTCACCGGATGCTTCGCCACAAAGATAGTACAGCAGTCCTCGTACGGCAGGATGGACGTCTCGTAAGTGCCGATGCGCTCTGAAAGTTCCACGATATCCTGCTTGTCCATACCGATACACGGACGGAACACCGGCATCTCGCAGACCTCGTTGGTCACATAGAGACTCTGCATGGTCTGACTTGCCACCTGACCGATGCTCTCGCCGGTCACCAGGGCAAGACAGCCGCTCTCTTTCGCAAAGTGTTCTGCGATCTTCATCATATAACGGCGCATGATAATGGTCAGCTCATCGTGCGGGCATTTCTCATAAATGGCCATCTGAATATCCGTAAAGTTTACGATATGCAGGGTGATTGGCCCCGTATAGCGTGCAATGAGCTTCGCCAGGTCCACCACCTTCTGTTTCGCTCTCTCGCTGGTGTACGGCGGCGCATGGAAATAGGTCGCCTCCAGGCTCACACCTCTCTTGGAGATCATGTAGCCTGCCACAGGACTGTCGATGCCGCCGGAAAGCAGCAGCATGGCTCTTCCGCCGGTACCCACCGGCATGCCGCCCGGTCCCGGAATCTCATCGGAATAAATGTACACCTTATCCCGGATCTCCACCGTGAGCAGCACATCCGGTTCCCGCACGTTGACATGCAGGCCGTCCGTTTCGTACCGCTCCAAAAGCTTCTCTCCCAGAAGAGCCGCCACGTCCATGGACTTGATCGGGTATTTCTTATCGGCTCTCCGTACATTTACCTTGAAGGAAAATGTGCGGTCCTCATACCGCTCTCCCACGTAATCGCAGACCACCGCCGCGATATGGTCAAAATCTTTATTCTCCTTCACCACGATCGGGCAGATACCGGCGATACCAAATACCCGGGACAGTGCTTCCACCGCCTCGTCATAATCATACTCTTCCAGGGCGTCCACAAAAATCCGTCCCGATTCCTTGCGGATACTGAACTCTCCCACCGGCTGCAGAGCGTAGCGCATCTGCTGAATGAGCGCATCCTCAAACCGGAACCGGTTCTTTCCCTTGACGCCGATCTCTGCATATTTAATCAGAAATGCTTTAAATTCCATAGTAATCTCCTTCTTATCTTCTCGTAAACCGCCGCAGCACAGGCAGCAGCTCCTTAAGCGCATCCACACAGATATCCGTCTCTTCCACCGTATTATACACGGAGAAAGAAAAACGCAGGGTAGATTCATAATGATTCTTGTCAAGGCCAATCCCCCTGAGAGTTCCGCTGACTTCCGGCTTATTGGAAGAGCAGGCGGAACCTGCCGACACATAGATTCCTTTCTCTTCCAGCGCATGGAGCAGCACCTCGCTGCGCACGCCAAGAAATGTAATGCTGGCGATGTGCGGCGCTTCTCCCGAATTATCCTTTACATCCGGAATCTCCGCCATCACCCGCTGCCGGAAATGGTCTTTGATCTCCCGGAGCTTTGTCACCTTATCCTTATGGTCTTTATAAATCAGCTCCGCCGCCTTTCCCAAGCCGGCGATACCCGGTACATTTTCTGTGCCGGAGCGCATCCCTTTCTGCTGGTTGCCGCCCCAGATAATCGGTTTAATCTTCGTTCCTTCCTTAATATAAAGGAAACCGATTCCCTTCGGGCCGTGAATCTTATGGCCGCTGACCGACAGCATGTCCACTTTCCACTTCTTAGGGAAAAGCTTCATCTTGCCGTAAGCCTGAATGCAGTCCGTGTGAAACAGAATCTCCGGGTTGTATTTCTTCACGATGCGCCCGATCTCTTCGATGGGCTCCACCGCGCCAATCTCGTTGTTGACACACATGATGGACACAAGAAATGTATCCGGCCGAAGCGCTTTCTCCAGTGCCTCCAGACTGACAATCCCCTTTTCATCCACAGGGAGATAAGTCACCTCAAAGCCTTCCTCCTCCAGAAAACCGAGCGGATTATACACAGACGCATGTTCGATGCAGGAAGTGATGATATTCTTTCCTGTTCTCTTATGGGCCATGGCCGTTCCGATCAGCGCCAGATTATTGGCTTCCGTGCCGCCGGACGTAAAATAAATCTCCTTCGGCTCCACTTTGAGGCTTCTGGCAATCTCCTCCTTCGCCCTGTTTACATACTGTTCTGCGTGATATCCCTTCAAATGCATGGAAGAAGGGTTTCCATATTCTATATCAAGCACTTCCGACATGAGTTCTCTTACTTCCGGAAATGCGCGGGTCGTCGCCCCGTTGTCAAAATAAATCTCTGGCATAGCTTTCACCTCACAATTAAGATAGAATAACACAGAACGAAGGGGTTGTAAACAGGGGAAGTTATGTAATTTCCATACTTTCATAGTCCACACACCATATTTTTGTTTTTTATAAACACGAGTAATAAAACACTTTCCCCTTGACTTTATCTTACTGAAAATGGCATAATTGTACAAAACAAAAGCAAATACAACAAAAAATATGTATAAATTTGTTATGAAGGAGAAATCTATGAAAATAATTCACCAACCTTTTTTGTCTGTCAACTAACCCGTTTGATGACAGTAACAGTATTCCCACAAAACCTATTCCTTCCATTCTATCTGAATAGTCAGTATAACGTACCCCTATCAACAATAACACCATCATTAAATAACTATGCAAAAGATTTAGCAGCCTAACCAAAAGGAGGACATATTAAAATATGAAAAGAAAAAAATGGCTAAAAATAACACTTTTTATGATAATTCTAGGAATCAGCTATCAATGGCATATTCCAACTCTGGCAAATGAATCACAAAACCTTAGTATATCCCTAATTAATCCAATTTATGAAAATGAGATTTCTCAAAAAGAATTAAAAGCTATAGACGAAACGAAAAACTCGACAACAGAAACCTATGACTCCTCTTTAACAGCATTAGGAAACAGAATACGAGAACAATTAGTTTCCCATAAAGAGTCCATTGTTGTCGGATACAAAACACAAGAAACACCTTCACAAGAATTAATAAAGCAAGTTATGGATGAGGCATTAAAATATACTGGAAATCCTAAGGAAGGCGATTATATTTTATTCCAAATTGGTGGCTACAACGGAACAATTTCACAAGTTATATCAGAAGGCGACTGGTATAACTTAACAATAACATTTGCAATTACATATTATACAACTGCACAACATGAAGAAGCAGTAGATAATTTTGTGGATGACTGGAAAAAAACATTTGAATCCTCTTCCTCTTCTAATTACGAAAAAATAAGAACAACTTATGATTACATTTGTAAAAATGTCAAATATGATTATAACAATATGAATGATGAATCATATTTATTGAAACATACTGCCTATGCTGCTGCCATAAATAATACTGCTGTTTGTCAAGGATATTCCCTTTTATTATATCGTTTACTGTTAGAACAAGGGATTGACTGTAGAATCATTAATGGCACAGCCAACGAAGAATTACATACTTGGAACAGTGTCCTGCTGGAAGGAAACTATTATTATTTAGATGCTACATGGGATGCCGGAAAAGTCACTTATGATTATTTTCTTAAAGGGAAAAATAATTTTGACAATCACAAAACCACTCTTAACTATAACGATATTAGTGCTGAAGATTATATTTATGAAATATCTTCTGTAGAAGACTTGCAAATAATAAGAGAGCATCCTTCTGGCCATTTTATATTAACCAACAACTTAATAATGACTAATTCAGATAACTCTGAATCTCCTTTTTGTGATATAACCTTCAGTGGAATCCTTGACGGAAATGGATATACTATTTCAAATCTTGTTAGACCTTTATTTAATACAATTTCCACACAAGGAGTTGTAAAAAACCTTAGTTTAGAAGCACTATCAAACCAATTAATATCTGTGCAAAAACAATATGCACCATTAGCAATAATAAATAATGGGAACATAGATAAATGTCATTCAAATATCTATTTTCATACCTCTAAAAAAATAGTATCCCTAAGAGAATTAGGCGGAATATGTACACAAAACAATGGAATTATTTCCAACTGCACCGCAAATATGAATATCTCCTTTTTTTCAGAGCAATCTCTTTCTTTTGGAGGAATATGTTCTTTTAATTATACAGATATTATAAATTGTTCTTCTACAGGAAACGTTATTATTCAATCTGATGATATTATGAATGAATACCATTTAGGATCATACGGAGGAATCACAGGTATAAACGATGGAATACATTCCAATGTAAATAGTTGTTCCAACAGAATGAATTTAAATGGTACATTTATACAGGCAGGAGGAATAATTGGATGGAATTATTATGGACAAATTAAAAAATGTAACAATTACGGGAATATTTCTTCCATTATAAATGATGATGAGCTTTATAATCAGGTTATTGGCGGCATTATTGGACTTAATGAAAACGCTAACATTATAAAATGTAACAATTATGGCAACCTATATGTGGAGTTAACCAAAAAAGGCGCCCGGATCGTTGCAGCTGGAGGAATTGTAGGACAAATAGAGACAAATTATTCCTTAAAAGGGCTTGTTGTGGATAAATGTATCAATCAAGGAACCGTCTCTTCCGTAGAAAAGAATCAGACATTCTCCTACAATAATTATAGTGGAGGTATTGTTGGAACAATTACCGGCGAAATTTTTTCAACCAGTGGAGATGATTTTGATACTATAGTAAACGATTATCAACCTGTTAATATTTTTTTCAAAAATTGTTTCAATTATGGAAATTTATCTTCTAACAATGGCAATAAAGGCACTCCCGGAGGTATAGCAGGCGATTATAATATTATAAAATATAAAGAATCAAGAATAGTTTTTGAAAATTGTTTTAATTACGGAAAATTAACTGGTACATCCCCTTCTGATATAATGGAGGAACCAATATATGGATCCCTTGAATATAATGAATTCATCAAATTATTTTGTATAAATTCATATTTTGACGGAAACAAAATCTATGATACCGCACAGAAAGATTTAAAAATTAATCCAATTATTTTTGAAGAAAACGAAATAACAATGCATGTGGGAGATGAGACAACCTTAAATTTTTGTTCTACTGGAGAAAATAAAATACAATGGATAACTTCTGATTCCATTGTATCTCTAGCAGATAACCGCATCACAGCAAAAAATATCGGTCACACAGCTGTCGTTGCATTTGACCAAAAAGGAAATTTTGACTATGTCCTAATAAATGTTGTTGATGACACTGTTCCACAAGAAACAAAAAAACATATTTTTTCTTCTAACACATTTATCAACAACGCCTGCGAAAAAATAATAGAATATAACTGTTCAAATTGTGGAAAAAAATATTTAAAACATGACTTTAAAAACAAACATATTTGGGATTCTGGATATATAATAAAAGCACCATCATCAACAGCTGAAGGATTAATAAGATATTGTTGTAAGAAATGTGGAATCACTCGTCAAGAAAGGATTGAAAAACTTTCTTCTTCAGGATTTAATAACATTACAACATTAATTTCAAAAATTACTCTTTCTGGAATATCACATAAAATTGCTGCTGGACAGAGAATCAGATTAACTCCATCTATTACTCCAGCAAATGCTTCAAACCAAAAATTAATTTGGTCTTCAAGCAACAAAAAAATTGCTACCGTATCACAAAATGGACTTGTCAAAATAAAGAAAAAAACTGGAGGTAAATCTGTTATCATTACCGCAAAATCTTCTGATCACAGTGGAATAAAAGCTTCTTTTCGCATTAAATCTATGAAAGGTATTGTAAAAAAGATTATTATATCCGGTACTAAACAAAAAAAATTGAAGGCAGGAAAAAAACTCAAACTAAAAACTAAAGTAATTGCAACTAAAGGCGCCAACAAAAAATTACTCTGGCTAAGCAGTAATACAAAATATGCTACTGTATCCAAATCCGGAACAGTTAAGGCAAAAAAAGCCGGGAAAGGAAAAACAGTCAAAATTACTGCCATATCAACAGATGGTAGTAACAAACGAAAAACAATAAAAGTAAAAATTCTATAAAAATATTTTTTAACAGTTATATAAAAATATAGCTTCTTTATACTCCCATCAATTACAAAAATTTGCTTCTTCTCCAGACATTGCAGGGCGGCCCATTTCTGAGCCGCCCTGATCAAACATATTTTTTTATTTTTTACATAAAATGTACATTTTTTGTGTTTCCGCTGCGCCATGTCTGTACACAGCACGTTGTTTCTCCTTATATAGGAGAGAATTATCCACATCTGGGATATTTTGCATTTAACAATTACCTGAAATTCTTTCCGGAACCAGAATCAATCACTTATTCAAAAAATGCATTATTTTTTATCATATAGCTGTAAAATTCTTTCGCGGAGCGACATTCGCATATTCCCTGCATGATCTGTCCGTTGCCGGCGATGGAAATGATCTCATCGTATATTTTCATGAGGATCTGATCGTCGTAGTCCATATTTTTGGGCAGTCCAAGGAAGAATACCAGTTTCAGTCCGTTTTCGTCCTTATCCCTTCCCGTAACTCCCAGTGCGAAAATCAGCTTTTTGCCCTCATAGAGAATGTGCGGAAAACCGATGTTTTCGTCAAAAAGCATCGTGACCTTTGCCTCTCTTTTGAGCATGGCTTCCCGGAAGGCTTCGTCAATGATGCCTTCTTCCAGCAAACGGTCAAGCATATGATCAAGGGCCTCCCTAAAGGTGCAGTCAACCGGGAGAAGGAATAACATTTCTGGCTCCACCAGTGTAGCAATCAGGGAATTCAGACCGGCTTTCACTTTGATCTTTCCCCTTCGCAGGAATTGTACCTGCTCGATCTTCCGCGAGATCTCCATCTCGTCAAAAATCTCGGAAATGTACACCACCGGACAGTCCGGATGTATGTCCAGTCTCACCGTTGACAATACCAGATCATATCTGTTCAGAATCCGGTTGTTCACCTCATCTTTTTCGTAAAAGACGTAAGTCGTCGCGTCCGGCAGCACCTTTTTCAGCTGCATTTCCATCAGCTTGATGGTGGACATGCTGTTTCTCGTGATAATGGCCACATGATAGTTGGGATTACCCATGACTTTCTGCTCTTCCAGAAACACACTGAAATAAGAAGCCATGAATCCAAGCTCCTCATCGATCACATCGACATCCATTTTCTCCTCTATGACCTCTTTGGCTACCTCCGCCATCTTATAGGCGACGGGATATTTCTGCCGAATATCCAGAAGCATCGGATTCTTGATATAGAACCGGTATTTTAACCTGTTGAGCATAAAATTCAGATGATAGACGAATTCATCCAGCAGATCTGTGGGAGAAATATGAAAATTCATTTCATAGGCAATCCTGTCCATGATGGCGATGACCAGTTCCGCCACCTCCTCAGAAATGTCTATGAAATGACCTCCCTTTTCATTGGCTGTCATGCGCATGCCGGCGATGGGCAGAGAAAGAAAGATGATCTCTTCCCGGGAGACGGTAAAGTGCATGACCTTTTCTGTCTCTCTCGCAATCTTTTCTGCAAAACGGTAAAAATCTGTCTCCAGCAGATCCCGGTATTTCTCTTCCAGTTTTTCAAGGGGATGCCCGTTCGTAATCCGGTCTGTCATTAAAATAAAGGACCGCAGGAAATAACTCCTTGTCCCGGAGTCCAGATAATACCGGTCGCACAGCGCGTCAATGTATTGCAGCATCTCTTCCGGAAGCTGATATTCTCCGTAGATGACCTCATACATATTTTCAAGGATAAACAGACGTATGTACATTTCATCCCCACACAGAGATAACCCCTGCGTTGTTTGCCCTTTGATCGACACAGAGTAACCGTCCAGCATCGTCCGCAGTCTTTTCAGGTCACCGACGACCGTCGTTCTCCCCACATTCATCTCGTAGGCCAGTTCCTCTGTGGGATACGGTTTATCTGAATGAAGGAGCCGGTCCATAATGTACGCATACCTTCTCACCGGAGAGTTCATGTATTCATCGCTGGCGTAAATACGGTCCCTGCATTCTTTAAAGTATTCCGGATTCAGCTGGAATAGCCGGTATTTGCCGCCTACTCCTTCTATCACCCCGCTGCCTTCCAGCATTCCATTTAATTCTTTGATATCACTTCGAATCGTCTTTGTCGTGACATGCAGACGTTCCGACAATTCTTCCAGTGTGGCTGCTTTTTTAAATTCCAGATAAGAAAGTAAACTGGCAAGTCTGTTGTCTCCGTCAAATTGCATCTCTTAATCCCCCCGTGAAATCAAAAGGGCACTGCATCTGCAATGCCCCGTCTTGTTATGGTATGAGCAAACATATTTTTATCGTTACCAACCTGCTCAAAAGGTCTGTTTTATTTCATTTCAAAATATTCTGTCATCCTCTGGATGTATGCTGAATGACGGCAATCGCTTCCTCGATGACTCCCGCCTCGTCTTCTCCATCTGCGATGACTACAATCTCATCCCCCTGTTTTACGCCCAAAGCCAGTAGCTGACTGATATTCATCAGGCTGGCGATCTTTTTCCCATGTTTGATAAAAATGTGGCATGATTCATGGCGTCTGCTCACCTCATACAGCCTCGCGGCCACCTCTGCGTGTATGCCCCAGCGACCTTCTACTATCACCTTTTTCAGCAATGTCCTACTCCCTCATCTGCATTTTGTCCGTTCTTTTCCGTCTGTCTGGTACGTGTCCGCACCGCTCTGTTTTGTATAAAGACCGACAGACAAAATTATGAAAGGATTCTGATCACACTGCCAATAGTAAGCTTCGGAACCTCTGCCTTCTCTACCACCATGGCACCCGGCAGACCGGCTTTCACATCACCGGAAAAGTTTACCGTGATATGTCCGAGGGCTTCCAGATTCTTCTGCATGACCTCTCCCACGCCGAGAATCTTATAAGATATTCCGTCTATCTCCAGCGTCTGTCCTGCTGCAATGGTATCTGAAGCATTTTTTACGGTAATCGTATAACAAAAATCTTTCAAGGTATCCGGTGCGTTTTCACCAAATAAAATAAACATACCTTCGTCCTTGAATGCTTCCACCATGTCTCCTATGCCTTTTACTTTATTTTCATATATTACGCCCATTTTTATCCCTCCTGCTTATTTTATTACATTTGCGCCCGAAATTCCAGATTTTTTATACATTTCCTACAAAAAGATATCGGACATTGTTTTCTCTTTTCCGCAGAGCCCCTCAAAGTCAGCACAAAATGCATCGACTGCCGCTGTCACAGAATCATTCTGCAGAAAACTTTTTATGAGATCTGCACCCACGGTTACGCCTCCGACTCCATACCGACACAGCTCTGATACCTGTCTGGCATTCTTAAAACTTGCTGCCAGCACCTCTGTTTTACAATTGTTTTTCACGAACATGTCATGGATTGTCTTTGCCGTTTCCACGCCGTCGGCGCCCAGATTATCAATCCGGTTCACATACGGCGCTGCAAAGTCCGCACCCGCTTTCGCAGCCAGAAAAGCCTGCATCGGCGTGTAGATGGCCGTCGCCGTGATCAGATACCCTTCTGCGGATAACATCCTGATTGCTTTCAGTCCCTCGGGTACGACCGGTACTTTAATGTACGTTCTCTCTCCCAGCGCTTCCCGTATGATCTGCGCTTCCGCCGCCATGGCTTCCGCCTTTCGGGAAACCACCTGCACATGAATATCTGCTTCTTGTCCGATAAAGGACCGGATCTCCCGCAGAACTTCCTGCGGGCTGCCTCCGGCTTTTGCCAGGATGGACGGGTTGGTCGTCACCCCGTCCACCGGATAATATTCATATATTTCTCTGATTTTTGTTATGTCAGCGTCGTCAATGAGAAATTTCACTTCCGTTCCTCCAATTTACCCCTGTTCCGGCTTCATATTATATGTATTATATCCTGTTTTTGCCCGTTGGAAAAGCTTTTTATCCTCTGGTTTTTCCTCCTGCCACATTGTAGGTTACGCCGTGGATATAGCTTGCCTTTTCGCTGGCCAGATAACATACCAGATCTGCCACCTCCGTCAGCTTTCCGCTTCGTCCCAGCGGTGTTGTCGATGTTTTGCTGTATCCTGCTCTCAGCTCATCCACAGTGATTCCTCTTGTGTAGGCGAGGGCTGTCTCATAAGAAATGGTGCGAAGTCCTGTTGCTTCAAGAATTCCAGGCGCCACGCCCACAACCCGAATGCCAAGTTTGCCCAGCTCCTTTGCCCAGGAACGGGTCAGGGAGTTCACCGCATTTTTTGTAGCTGCATAAACGCTCTGTCCTTCGGAACCTTCCAGTCCGCTCTCAGAAGACATATTGATGAGCACGCCTTCTCCTTTTTCCACCATGATTCTGGCTGCCGCCTGTCCGCAAAAGAAGACACCTTTCAGATTAACGTTGCATACTTTATCCCACACAGCTTCATCCAGCTCAAATTCGCCGCCAGCATCCTTCGGATCCACCAGAAGTCTTGGAATATTGATACCTGCATTATTCACAAGAACATCCACAGTTCCGAACTTCTCCACTGTCTGTGTTATCATATTTTCCACATCGGCTTTGTCTGTCACATTCGTTACCACATAGAGAAAATTATCCTCCGTGGCGTCGTCCAGATGCGGGATATTTGGGCTCATATCGCAGACCACCACATTTGCCCCCTGGTGGATAAACTCCTGAGCCACTGCCTTTCCGATACCTGAAGCTCCTCCTGTTACGATCACTGTTTTATCTTCAAGATTTAACCATGTATTCATTATGATTTCCCCTTTCTGTTTTCGTTTCATTCCTATGATTTCGTCAAATAAATCATATTGTTAAAGATTATGTATTATATTTTTTTATCTATGAAAATTATCTGTGAAAATCTGTGAAGACCGGCGTCTGCCATCCGGCTGACGCCTGCCGCCTCCTAGCTGTAAAGACCGATACTTGCTATCCATGCCACGATAACACGCGGTACGCCCACAAGGAATCTGGAGTATAATACAGACGGAACACCGACTTCCACTGTCTCAGGCTCCGCTTCCGCAAGTCCGAGACCAACCGGGATAAAGTCACAGGCACACTGTGTATTGATGGCGAATAAGGCCGGCAGTGCCAGATGCGGAGGGATATTTCCTTTTCCGATCTCCACACCGATCATTGTTCCGATTACCTGTGCGATAACCGCTCCCGGTCCGAGCAGTGCGGACAGTACAGGGATGGAACAGATAAATCCCAGAATGATCAGACCGATTCCATTTCCGGCCAGCGGAACAAGAAGATTAGCGAACCAGTTTCCGAATCCGGAACCGTTGATGATACCGATAAGCATAGCAACGAATCCCATAAACGGAAGGATCGTCGTGATCATGGACTGTACGGCGTCACGTCCTGCCTGATACAGGGTATTGACAAATTTACCGGCTCCCATGCCGACTTTCTGGATGATGCTTGATTTGCTCGTCTCTCCCAAAGTCTCTGATACCTTTTTGTCTGCGCTGTATTTAAACTTTCTTTCTTCGCCTGCCGCATCCGCTTCTTCCTTTGCTGCGGAAGCCTGTGCATTTTCCGTAGCGGAAGCTAATCCGATCGGCTCCGCGTCGGCGTCCGCAAGACTGATCTGATTTAATCCGACTGCGGATACATAGATATCTTCTGTGATAAATTTGGCCAAAGGGCCGCTTTTTCCTACCGGCATCACATTGATCGTCGGTATTCTCTTCTGCGGATAAATACCACAGCGGAGAGTTCCTCCACAGTCGATGATGACAAGGAATATCTCTTCATCCGGTACGGATGTCTTGAATCCGTTGACTGCCGTACATCCGGTCAATTCCACGATCTTTTCCACGATATCCGGTTCTGCACCGCCGCCGGTGATAAATACAAGTTTATCTTTTCCTTCTTCCGGTTTTACTGTCAGCGGGCCGCCGAATCCGCCGCTGCCACGTTCTATTTTTATTGCGTTATATTTTGCCATTTTTCTCTCTCCTCTTATTTCCTACAGTTTATTGCTCAGTTCAATTTTCTGCTGTTTCATCACAAGCTTTGTGGTAAAGTCAGTGGCCCAGCCCGCAATAAAGTTCATGACAAGACCGACCAGAAGATAACGAACAGCCAGCGGTGTTGTGGATAACCCCAGGGTACTGATTCCGTCAGCAATTCCCAGATAGATGAAAATCTCACCTACGTTGATATGCGGGAACAGACCGCTGTTCGTATGACAATGATAAGATGCTGATGCGTAGTAGCTTGGTTTCATTCTTTCCGGCAGGAATTTACCCATGGACAATGCCATCGGATTACCCAGCATAAATGCGGATAAGAATGGAAGGATACCGTATGCAAGAATTACATTTCCTGAACAAACCTTTGCAAATTTATTGATTCTCTCCTGTCCGATGAGCGCGATGAGCGCATTCATAAAAATCAGAAGCAGCAATACCCGGGGAACAATGCTTGTCACCCATCCGACAAAGGTTTCTGCACCTGCGTCAAATAATCCCATGAAGCCTTCTGCCAAATTAACTATAATATCCATAGATTGTCTCCTCTCTCTTCCCCTTTAACAAGGATTGTATTTTATTATTGTGCCACCCGTTTTCCTTCCTTTCTCATAAAGAAGTTTCCGAGTCGTTCCAAAGGAGCCGGAGGTTCCGGAATCTCACCGCCCGCCATCAGTATATTGTAGTTTGACGACGCTTCCAACACCCCTTTTGTCAATGATTTTGAAAGATGCAGCGCTTTACAGTCATCCTCTGTCAGTTTTCCCACATCTTTGCCCTCAAAACCTTTCAGCACCCGGCACCTTGCCAGCACGGTGATTCCCTGCATGTACCTTCCTGCCAGAATGGTTCCTTCTTCATCGATGGCAAACATGACGATGGCTCCTGCTCTCAGCGCTCCTTTCACCTTTCCAATGGCCACGCGGCCCATTCTTCTCAATGAACCGTAATGCCTGTTAAAATCTTTCATCTGCATAAAAGTGAACAGATACTGTAACATGAATGCTGCCAAAAATAAAATCATCAGTGGTATCAGACTCATAATGCAGCTTCCTCCTTTCCCTTCTTTTCCTTTTGTCTTCGTGTTTCTTTCTGCCGCGGCCGCAGCGTTTTGTTTTGTTGTGCCTTCATTATATAAGATTCCTGTTCTTTATTTAATACATCTTTTTTCCACTTCATGGAAATCCCTGTTTTGCTCTTCTTTTATTTTTTGCCCGCCAAAAACCGGAAACTGGACTTCATACACAAGAAATTCCCCTGTCTTTTATGCATTCTTTACAGAACCCTTTCCTTTTTTAACCCTGTTATTCACATGCTGCGTTTCTCTCTGTGAAAAACGCTGACATAATTTGTATTTTCCTCAGATTCTCCCTGATGCATGGCACTTCTTACCGGAAAAGGCGGCGCTTACGCAACACTGTATTACAGCCAATTTGAGTAAAACGGCAAACTGTCATATAAATACCAAACGAATGTATCTTGACAGAAATCCTGTCCTCCCATATAATGGATACATAACGAATGTATGTATAAGAAAGGAGGGCAGGATATGGCCCGAAACAAATACCCGGAAGTCACTGTCGAGAAGATTCTTGACGCGGCTCAGCGCCTCTTTTTGGAAAAAGGCTATGACAATACCACCATTCAGGACATTGTCAATGAGCTGGACGGTTTATCAAAGGGCGCTGTCTATCATCATTTTAAATCAAAAGAAGAGATTATGGATGCGGTAGGCGACCGGATGTTCTCCGCCAATAATCCCTTTGAGGCCGTCCGGAACCGCTCCGACCTCAACGGTCTGCAGAAGCTGCAGGAAGCCATCCGGCTGAACCAGTCAGACGAAGCCCGCACGGATATGACCATTCAGTCCATTCCTCTTACGAGAAATCCCCGCCTTCTGGTGGAGATGATCGAATCCAACCGGCGTATCCTGACGCCCTACTATCAGGAACTTCTGGAAGAAGGAAACCGAGACGGCTCCCTTCACACAGAGTATGCCAAAGAGCTGGCAGAATTAATGCCTCTGCTCACCAGTCTGTGGCTGCTGCCATCTGTGTTTCCGGCTGACAGAGAAGGCATGAAACACAAGTTTCACTTTCTCGGCGACATGCTGGAAAAAATGGGCGTACCGCTGATGGACGATTCCATTTACGAGCTGGTAGAACAGTTCTTTGAGAAAATGCCGGACGAGTCGTAAAGACACATTCTTCTGAAGCATAAGTATTCAAGAATTGACAAAACATATGGAAGAACATACAGCAGCGCATATAGAAGACATGCGGCAGCGCATATGGCATATGCTATCACAGCAGACCACGGCGCCCGGTTAAGAGTTCCGATCACGGAACTCTATTCTTATAGGTTATATACATTCGTTCAGACGGTATTAAAAATACCGTATTTTTCTTATTTATTTTACATACCATCGTCCGGTATTGAAAGGTATAACCGCCGGCAGATATACCGGCCTCTGAAAGATTCAAATAAGAACTGAAAGGAGTAACGTTTGGAATGAAACAGAAACTTTTTACCCGCAATTTTATCTTTTTGATCGCAGGGCAGATCAGTTCCCTGATTGGAAATAATACGCTGAAGTTTGCCCTGTCCATGTATGTGCTGGAGCGCACCGGCTCCGCTTCTGTCTTTGCAGGACTTCTGGCACTGTCCATGATTCCTACCATCCTACTATCGCCTTTCGGCGGTATTCTTGCCGACCGGGCCAACCGGCGCAATATCATGGTAGCTCTGGACACTCTCTCCGGACTGTCCGTACTCATTGCAGGCTTCGCCATGGCTTCCGGACAGGACATACCAGTCATCGGAACACTGCTTGTCGTCCTCTCTGTGCTTGGAGCCTTTGAATCGCCCACCGTGCAGGCCTGCATCCCTCAGATGCTTTCCGGGGAGAATATTATAAAAGGAAATGCCGTCGTCAATCAAGTGGCGTCCATCGCCTCCCTGGTCACGCCGTTTCTTGGAAGTGTTTTTTATACCGCTCTGGGAATCCGGCCGGTATTTTATGCGGCAGTGGTCTGCTTCTTTGTCACTGCTCTTTTCGAGTGTTTTATCCGTCTGGATTATAAGAAGCCTGCCCGGGCCACGGGAATCTTCACCGTGATCAGAGAGGACTTCGCTGTCAGTATACATTTTCTGCGCCGGGAACAGCCGGGCATCCTGAAACTGCTTCTTCTGGCGTCCGCAGTGAGCCTCTTTGTGGCGGGAACCGCCGTGGTTGGCTTCCCATATCTGGTGCGCACCGTTCTGGGACTGTCAGCCGCCCATTATGGAGCCGCAGAAAGCGCCATGGGCGTGGCGTCCATTTTAGGAAGTCTGTGTGTTGTAGCACTGGCAAAGAAAATGCGGCCGCGCTATCTTGTCATCGTTCTTGTCTTCTTCGGCCTTTGTCTGATCCCGTGCGGCATCGCTTTTCTGCTGCCGCTCCGGACATTTACCCGTTATATCATCCTGCTGATCATGTTCTGCGCCTGCCAGCTTGGATGCAGCCTTTTCTCCACCTATGCCATCTCCATGATACAGGAACGCACGCCGGAACATCTGATGGGAAAAGTGATGTCCTATGTGTTTACCCTCTCCCTGTGCGCCCAGCCTGCCGGCCAGATCATTTACGGCGCCCTGTTTGACCGTTTCTCCGACAGCGCCTACCGGGTACTGATTCCAAGCGGCATCATCATCTGCGTCATCGGACTGGCGTCCGCCGGATTCTTTGTACAATTGGAGGCAGCGACGCCCGACCAACCGGACACCTTACACAGGAACATTTAACGACTCCGCCACTTCCTCCATGGCTTCCTCCATAAAGCTCTGTTTTGTCACCTCGTCGATGTCCGGCAGCTCCTCGATGGAGGAAACGCCAAAGCAGCGCAGGAACTCTTCCGTTGTGCCGAACACAATCGGCTTTCCGATGGTATCCAGCCGTCCCAGCTCCTTTACAAGCTTGTACTCCACCAGCTTGTTGACGGCAAAATCACATTTCACCCCGCGGATGGCTTCGATCTCCTGCTTGGTCACCGGCTGCTTGTAGGCGATGATGGAAAGAGTCTCCAGCATGACGTCCGTCAGGGAGCGCTTCTTCGGCTGGCTGACCAGCTTGCGCACATAATCGTAGGTCTCTATTTTGGTGCAGATCTGCCAGGAATCATCCAGCTCAATGAGACAGATACCCCGGGCTTCTTCTTTATTATATTCTTCCTTCATTTCAAGAAGAAGCTCCCTGAGCGGCTCCCTGTCCATCTCCAGCACGGCTGTAAGCTGCTCCAGAGGTACGGCCCTGCCCATGGTAAATAAAATTGCTTCAATGATTCCTTTTATTTTCTTCTTATCTTCCAAAATATTTACATCCTTCCTGTCTGTTTTCTACCGTCACGCGTCGGCCGCATCCATGTAAATCTCTCCAAAGTTGCTCTCCTGGCTGACAGTGACCTGTCCCACCTTCATGAGCTCCAGCACCGCAAGAAATGTAACGATGACCATTTCCTTGGTGGGCTGGATATCAAGGAGGGTGCGGAAATTAATGCGGCGAAGTCCCTGAATCTGCCGGCGGATGTCCCGCATCCGGTCCTCCACCTTATACTTCTCCTTCTCGATCTTGCCGAACCGGCTGCGCACCGGGTCTTCCCGGTCTTTTTTCCTCCGCATGACCATCTGGAAGACCTGATTGAGCTTTTCGAGAGTCACATCGCCCACGATCTCCAACGGACGGATGGGCTCCTCGTACTCCCTGATCTCCTTCGGAATAGTCTCCGGCTTATAAAACACCTTTTCTGCGTCCACGCTCATATCTTTAAGCTCACCGGCCGCATACCGGCACATTTTATATTCCACCAGACGCTGTACCAGCTCCTCTCTCGGGTCCTCTTCCTCTTCCTTTTCTTCCTTGGGAAGAAGCATCCGGGACTTGATCTTTAACAGGGTCGCCGCCATGACCAGAAACTCGCTCATGGATTCCATGGAAGTGCTCCGCTCCATCTCCTGTATGTATTCCATATACTGATTGGTGATCTCCACAATGGGAATATCATAAATATTTACTTTATTTTTTTCAATGAGATGCAAAAGAAGGTCCAGCGGACCTTCAAATGCCTCAAGCTTTACATCTATTTTCATTCTGTGCCTGCAATCCTTTTGTCAAATCCGTATTCCGCAGATGCGTAAGTCTGCGCGGTTCTTCCTTTGGTTCCGGCAGAAATTCCACCCGGTACACGATGGCAGCCAGGGCCGGAACCACAATACTGAACTTCCGCTTCCACCATTTATAGCCTTTGATCTGCGCCGGAATATCCTCTTTTGAGCCGTCAAAATAACCGCCGTATTCCTTCCGTTCACCGGAAAGCACCTCGTGCAGCACCGCATTTCTATCGTAACCGAACTCAAAATTGTTATACTGCTCGTCGCTCATATTCAAAACAACGATAAAATTCTGTCCTGCCGACATTCTCTCATAGACATATACCCGCTCCTCGGCGGCGTCCGCCTCCAGCCAGCGGAAGCAGGCGGAATTATATTCTCCGTCATAGAAAGCCGGTTCCGTTAAATACAGATGCTGCAGATCCTTCATAAACCGTTGAAAATCACTGTGTTTCGGATACTCCAGCAATGACCAGTCGCACTCTCTCTTCTCATCCCACTCCCGGAACTGACCAATCTCATTGCCCATGAAATTCAGCTTCTTGCCCGGACGGGTAAACATATAAGTATAGAGGGTCTTTGCCTGCTGGAACTTAAAATCATAATCGCCCCACATTTTCTGCAGGATAGTCGCCTTCCCGTGAACCACTTCGTCGTGAGACAGCGGCAGCAGATAATGTTCATTATAAAAATACATCATGGAAAATGTAAAGGTATGATACCGGTATTTTCTGTCATGGGGATGAATCTTGAAATACTCCAGCGTATCATTCATCCAGCCCATATCCCACTTGTAATCAAATCCCAGACCGTCGTACTCCACCGGCGCGGTCACCTTAGGATAATTGGTGGAATCTTCCGCAATGAGCATAGCCGTCGGATGCCTCCGCTGCAGGCCTTGATTCATGCACCGGATAAACTCAATGGCGCCTTCATTGACACCTTTCGCCGCGTTGCCCGACCAGAAAATAGCGTTACTGATGGCGTCCATCCGCAGTCCGTCAAAATGGAACCGGGTCAGCCAGAAGTCCGCCGCCGACTGCAGAAGACTGCGCACCTCGCCCCGGAAATAGTTGAAGTTACAGGTACCCCACTCGCTCCGTCCCGTATCGTCCGCCGGATGTTCGTAAAGAGGTGTCCCGTCAAAATAGCTCAGCGCATAGTCATTGACTACAAAATGCACCGGCACAAAATCCATGATCACGCCGATACCTGCCTGATGAAAAATATCCACCATCTCCATCAGGTCCTGTGCCGTCCCGTACCGAGAAGTCGGGCAGAAAAATCCGCTCACCTGATATCCCCAGGAGCCGTCAAACGGATGCTCCGAGAGCGGCAGAAACTCCACGTGAGTATACCCCATTTCCTTCACATAGTCCACTAAAAGTTTCGCCAGTTCCTGGTAGCTGTACCAGTCTTCTTCTCCTTCGCCCTTCCGTCTCCAGGAGCCCGCATGCACCTCATAAATATTCAGCGGCTGGTTATAATTCTTCGTCCTCTTCCGCATCCACTCCCGGTCATGGAAAGTATAGGTATCAATATCCCGGATGATCGCCGCCGTATTGGGCCGGAGCTCAGAACCGAAACCGTAGGGGTCAAAGCGGTCCACGACCCTTCCGTCCTTCTGATAAATCCGGAACTTATACATCATGCCAGGGCGCGCCTTCTCATTGACCGCCTCAAAAATGCCCGACTGCCCCTCCTGGTGCATCTCATCCCCACTGCCGTCCCACTCGTTGAACTCTCCGATGAGTTCAATCCTCTCTGCGCCCGGCGCATACACCCGGAACAGAACTCCCGTATCTGTCGGATGTGCGCCAAAATATTCATAGGCGTCAAAAGCTCTTCCCGTATAAAATTCATGCAGTATCATACGACTTCATCTCCTTTTTCTCTATTTCTCCGCTTCCGGCCTGTATCGTGCCGAGGGCCTGCGCTTCGCATGCTTTATAACCTCGCATGGCCTGTGTCTCCGGTCACAGTTACAAAACTATCTATACAGATTTTAAACATTTTCCGATGGAATGGCAACAAAGAAATGCATATTTTTAGACAAATCCCATAAACTGTACTAAATTCTATCTGGAGTCTTCTATGAAATATCCTTCGGTCCGAAAAAACATTTTTCGCATGTTATCTTTCTTCTGCACCTTTTTTCTCCTGTTCTTATCGGCGGTTCCGGCCGCTGCCGCCAGCGACATTCTGGCGGAAACACCTGCGGCCGTCACCACATCTTCAGAAGACGACGGCTCCGCCGACGAAACTACTGCCACCGGCACAGAAAGTTCCTCTTCCGACGACAGTTCTGCCGTCACCGATACCGGCTTTCACGTGGAAGCGCCCTGTGCCATCGTCATGGAAGCATCCACCGGCACTGTTCTCTACGAACAGGACGCCGACCTGCAAAAGCCGCCGGCCAGCGTCACCAAGGTCATGACCCTTCTCCTGATCTTCGAAGCCCTCGACGCCGGGCAGATCAGTCTCACCGACTCCGTCACCACCAGCGAGCACGCCGCCTCCATGGGAGGCTCCCAGGTCTTTCTGGAAGCCGGCGAAGCCCAGACAGTGGAGACCCTGATCAAATGCATCGCGGTGGCGTCAGGGAATGATGCGTGTGTGGCCATGGCTGAGTATATCGCCGGCAGCGAGGACGCCTTTGTGGCCAAAATGAACGAGCGGGCTGCCGCCCTTGGCATGAAAAACACGCATTTCGTCAACTGCTGCGGTCTGGATGCGGACGGCCATTACACTTCCGCACGCGACATCGCCATCATGTCCCGGGAGCTTACTGTCAATCATCCGGAAATTTTTGACTATACCACCATCTGGATGGAAAACATCACCCATGTCACCACCCGCGGCTCTTCCGAATTCGGTCTCACCAACACCAACAAGCTGATTCGTCAGTACGAAGGCGCCACCGGCTTAAAAACCGGCAGCACATCGAAAGCAGGATTCTGCTTAAGCGCCACCGCCACCCGGAATGACATTTCCTTAATCGCGGTGGTCATGGGCTGCGAGAGTTCCAAGGCCAGAGTTGCCGCTTCCGCTTCCCTGCTTGATTACGGCTTCTCCGTCTGCCGGATCTTCACCGACGACAATCCACCGGCACTCTCCGCCGTTCCCGTCCGCGGCGGCACCGCGCAGCAGATCACCTGCCGCTACGAAAAAAACTTCTCCTACGTCGCCACTTCTGACCTGGACGAAAGTAAAATCGAGAAAAAACTCGTCATGGACGACGCTGTCACCGCCCCGGTCAAAGAAGGACAGCGCATCGGCAGCCTCGACTATTATTACGACGGCACCAAACTTGGCAGCGTCTCCATCCTCTCCGAAGAAACTGTACCGGAAGCGCATTACATGGACTATCTGCAGCGGCTGGTGCTGGCGCTGTAAAGCGGCAGTACATTTACATAAAGAAAGGCTGTCGCATCAATTGCTATGCTCCCTTCCAGCTAGACCAGTGAAATAATAATAACTTGTCACTTAGGAGGAAGCATAGCATTATTTAATGCAACAGCCCCTTGTGCATATAATCCTTTATTCTATTGTAATCTTACTAAAATCAATTTTGAAACAGAATATTGTTTTGCCATTACAAGAACTTCATCTCTTCCTACGTCGCTGCTCTGCCATATTTTCCAAATTTAACAAAAATATCGTATTTCATTAAATTGTTCCACCCATTTCTCAATAATAACGGAACTATTTGCTTCAATAAAACGTAACATCTTTTTTAGAATTGTCTGCGGAATGTGAGACTTATTATTGCACAACAATGCCCTTCCTGAACTGGTAATCCATACTTTAGTTGCATTTGCTGTGGCACGTCCTTCTGCGATGTGCACATGTATTGGCTCAAGAGGTTCATTTTCATTTGACCAGAAATAAATAGTATATGAACCAATTTTAAACAGCTGAGGCATTCAGAATACCTCCTTCTTGCGAAAATTCCATTATCAGATGTGCATTATCCCGAATTAGTTGTTTAAAATATGTCATTTCTGCTTCTGAGTATCCATGATTTTCCCATGTATAGTCAGGAAGCCAACAGATAGCATGGTGAAAACCTCCTGTTTCGTCTGGGGTTTCAATATAAACTTTAACCCGCCCGTCCGCTTTCATCTCAGAATGTGTAATCTCTGTATCATCATTTAAAGTCATGTAAGGATACATCATAAATACCACGCTCCCTTTTAATCTCTCTTTATACTCATTTTTTCATTTTTCCTGCACTGTATCTAATTCTGGCGGAATATTTTCTAATATATCCTCTGGCTGACGGTTCCAATCAGAAAATATATTTTTCTACCACCTCTATATGCTTCGCGTGTGTGTCCAAAACGAATAAGCGGGCCGCTTCTCTCGGAATAGAGAACACGCATTTCGTAAACTGCTGCGGTCTGGATGGAGAACAACCGCCCCGGTCAATGCAACAGCCCCTTGTGCATATAATCCTTTATTCTATTGTAATCTTACTAAAATCAATTTTGAAACCATCATAAATGCTGCATATTCTGTTTTGCTAATGCCATTTATTCACCCCTGCAACAACACCTTACTCCCATTTGTCGAACAACTTCTTACTGTCGCTGATCTTCTTCATCTTGACAAACTTGCCTCCGGTGTCGAGGGTGGAGCGGTTCAGGTCAGCGGTGTAGGTCTGTTTGACTTTCAGCTTGACATTTCCGCCGGAAAACTTGAGCTTTCCGGTTCCGCTGTTGCCCCAGGTGTCTTTCCACTGGAAAGACGCCTTATTGTTTTTGAGCTTCGCCTTGATCACGTTGGAATTGTAGATAGGCGAACCGTTGACACCTGCCCTGCTGATCTGGAAACGTACTTTTCCGTTTTTGACGCGGTTGATCACCACGCCGTAAGCCGGCTGTATCCAAACCGGAAAACTTGCCTGAGTTTTATACTTTTTCTGATATTGTCCGGTTTTTGACGCTGCCTGCACGGGCCCTGCCGGTATCACCACAGCCAGAAGAAGCAGTACCATCACTGTGATACTTGTTTTTTTCCACATTTTACTCATACACTTCATAGAAATTCCCTCCCGTTTTTGTTTTTGATTATAACAACATTCGGGAGGGAAGACAATACCTGGCACTAACTGTGTTTTACGCTCTTGCATACTCAGATTTCCAGCTCATAGACGCCTTCTGCGGCGATTCCTTCTTTTTCCATCATGGCAAGAACCGGAGTCTTCTCCGATGGAACCACGGCCCAGGCCAGACCGCAGCCTGCGGTGATTGCTGTGGGAACCGGAATGAGCCGTCCCGGCAGTTCTTCTTTTTTACAGCACTGCTCCATGTGGATTGCCGCCGTGGTGGTGGCAAATGTGATGACTGTTTTTCGTTCTTTTTTTCTCATATGGCCGACTCTTTATCTGTACTTTTTATTTTCTCCTGCTCCAGACGCAGATGCAGCACCGCCTCCAGTACGCCGCCCGCCACACAGCGGGCTTTGTCGGAAATGTGATGGCAGTTGTCTTTTTCTGTGATTCTCGGGTCGATGTCTGCAATCTTCAGACCCTTCTGCACTGCATAGCCTTCCCGGATCATGCCCCGGACAATGCCGGATATGGTCGCTTTCACAGGCGTCTCATCAATCCATGCGATAACGTCTCCCTGCGCTGTTTCCTCGCCGATCTGTTTCTCTATATGAAGAGTCCCTGATGCCGGGGCGTGAATGACTCTTTCTTTCCCGTAACCGCCAATGACTCCGGGCACACCGGTGTTTGGCGCGGCAGCTCCGTCATAGATCACTCTGCCAAGATTATGTCCCCGCTTGGTCTCCACCACGGCGTGAACGTCCTTTCCTGCAGTAAATCCCGGGCCGACGCCGATGACCACCGGAGCGTCGGTGATACGGGTACCCAGATTGCATTTTGCCAGAATGGCATCGATGACAACAGCCGGGGACGCTTTCTGAATCATAACGGCCTCCGGGTCCACCATCACCGGGACTTTTCCCCGGCAGCAGCACCGATATGCTTCCTCGAGAGAACCCACGCGCTTTGCATGTACGCCTTCCACCTCCACGTCATCGTCAAACACCGCCTCACAGAAGCTGATGGTCCGGCGGATACAGCTTGGATTGCCTATTTCCAGCACCAGCAGAGGAAAGCCGCACTGAAACAATTTATAAATCGTGCCCGTGGCAATGTCGCCGCCTCCTCTGACGATGCAGAGTTCCTTCTTCCATTGTTCAAATTCCACTTTTGTTCCGTCCTTTTTATATTTTATTCCTGTTTTATCCCTGTCTGTTCCCGCAGTGAGCTTCTCTGCGTTCTGCCGCATCGGCCTCCGACATTTCTTCCCGCTTACGGGCAGATGATCGTGTCGGCCTCCGACATTTTCTCCGCAATGGCGTACATGTTGGTCACTGTGCCCACCGCCAGCTTGTCGGAGAGTCCGTAATAATTCAGGCAGGTACCGCAGGTCATGATCTCCACTCCCTGGGCCTCCAAAGTTTTCAGATCTTCCAGAGAGTCAGAGCCCTCGCAGGACAGCGGCGCGCCGCCATTGTAGAGAAGGATGGTCTCCGGAAGATTGTCAAGTTCTGTCAGGGCATAAATGAACCCTTTCATCAGGACTGCGCCCAGTTCGTCGTTTCCTTCACCCATTTGGCCTGAACGCAGCACGACTATTTTTTTCTTCTTGCGGCTGTCCGGCAGACAGGCAGTCTGGCCGGCATCTTCTCCCGCCGTCTCACCGGCGGTCCCGGCAGCACCCTCACTCTCATGGGCAGCACCCTCACGAGCAGCATTCATCGCTGCATCCTGATCTGCCGCTGCGCTCTTGTTTCCTTCCGGTACGGTGATCATCACCTTATATTCATCGTCTGATATTTTCTCAGACTGACACTGGTATCCCTTCTGTTTGGCCATTTTCGCGAGATTCTGCACAGCGATCTCATTGTCCACCAGAACCTCCACCTGGCCTGCCCCATTCATTTCCCTGATGGCATTTTTGGTCTTGATGACCGGGATCGGGCAGGCATCTCCCATTGCATTTACTTTTATCATAATATCACATTCCTTATCTTTTTATTAATTTATTGATTGAGAATATAGATCTCCTTCTCCTGCTTCTCCACGACCTCGCCGACCATGCCGCAGGGCAGAGACAGCGTCTGCAGCTCGGCAAGAAGCGTTTCGGCGTCTTCAGGAGCCACGCTGATCAGCAGTCCTCCGGAGGTCTGCGGGTCCAGAAGAATCTCTTCCATGGCAAAGTCCACGCCGCCGAAATCCACGCGGGATTCCACATAATTCCGGTTGCGCTGTCCCGCTGCCGTCAGAAGAAATTCATCGGCGCAACGGCGGGCGTCCGCAATATACGGCACCTGAGAAGACATGATCCGGCAGGAATATTCTCCGTGCATCATCTCATGGAGATGTCCGAGAAATCCAAATCCCGTCACATCAGTACAACCATGCACCATATATTTTGCCGCAATCTCAGCCGCATATTTATTGAGAGTGGTCATGGAGTTGACGGCCTCGTCCATCGCTTCTTTCGTTGTCTCCCCCACCCGGTTAGCGGTGGCAATGATGCCGACGCCCAGAGGCTTTGTGAGAATCAGCTTGTCCCCGGCGCAGCAGCCGTCGTTGGGGAGAATGCGATCCGGATGCACCACTCCGGTCACTGAAAGACCATATTTCACACTGTCGTCCGCGATGGAATGGCCTCCCGCCAGCGTTCCTCCCGCTTCATTTACTTTCTCCTGGCCGCCCCGCATGATCTCTCCCAGAATATTCAGATCCATTTTTTCCGGAAAGCAGACAATATTCAACGCAGTGATCACCCTGCCTCCCATGGCATATATGTCGCTCAGGGCATTGGCCGCCGCCACCTTTCCAAATGTGTACGGGTCCTCCACCATGGGCGGAAAGAAATCAAGGGTCTGCACAATTGCTGTATCTTCGCTGATTTTATAGACGGCGGCGTCATCATGACTGTCGAATCCAATTAGCAGATTCTCGTCCTTCTTTCCCTTCGGCAGCCGCTCCAGCACTCTCTCCAGGATACCCGGACCAAGCTTTGCCGTACATCCGCCGCCTTTGCAGAACTGTATTTTTTCACTCACGTTTTCTTCACCTCTTTTTCCCCTATTTTTATCTACTGTAACAAATCTCTTCCTGCTTTGCAACGATTTCCTCGTACTCATTACAGATACTGATACATTTCTTCTTTTTATTTTCTTTTTTTATAAATATTTTCTTTTTTCCTTTTTTCTATTAAAATCAAATAAGATTACATTTCAATTTTTCAGAAAGGATCAGACATGACATTATCTATCACCCATCAAATGCATCTGCAAAACAGCCGGATCATCACTTTCGTGGGCGCAGGTGGGAAAACCACTCTGATGTACGCTCTCGGCAAAGAAATGGCGCAAACTAAAAAAACCCTCGTGACCACCACCACACACATTATGGAACCTCGGGATCTTACCGGCGCTTCTCTGGTCACAGAAGACAGCCGGGAGCAGATTCTTTCCGCCTTTCGCACTTCCAGTCTCGTGGCGCTGGGGCGTCCGGTTCCGGCTGCAGTCCCGGCAAAATGGTCCTCGTTTTCTCGCGCTTTTCTGGACAGCATCCGGGATATTCCGGAGCGGATTCTCTGCGAAGGCGACGGTTCCCGGCGGCTTCCGGTGAAGATTCCCCGCGCAGGCGAGCCGGTACTCTTTCCCGGTACAGACACCGTCATCGGCGTCATCGGGCTGTCCTGTCTCGGGCATCCCGCCAAAAACTGTCTCTTTGGATGGAATTCGGATACAGAACTGACATCCGGCGATACCTCTTTTTTGTCGGGCATCACAATTCCTTCCCTTCAGGAGATTCTTCAACAAAACGGCGGCCTCCTCACGCCGGAAGCACTGGCTTCCATTGCTCTTTCCCGGCATGGTCTACGAAAATATGTCACCACACAGGAGTATCATGTCGTGTTCAATCAGGCTGACTGCCTTTCCAAAGATCAGCTGGAAGATATACGCGCGGCGGCACAAAAAATAAGAGACAACGGGGCGTACTGCCACATTGTCTCTCTGAAAAAAAGAATCTTCTATTGAATAATCTCTCAATGGAAATTCCGCCTTCAACGCATCATTCGTTTTCTTCCACGTCTGTCACCGGAGCATCCTCGGCAAGAAATTCGATAACGCCGGCGTCCAGTCTTTTGATTCTCGCCTGAGAGTATACGCGATGGCCGGCTTCTTCCAGACGCTTTCTGCCTCTCTGGAAGGACTTCTCAATGAGAATTCCTATGCCCGCCAGGGTTGCGCCGGACTCTGTGATAATACGGCTGGCTCCCATGGCCGCTTCGCCGTTTGCCAGAAAATCATCAATGAGCAGAATCCTGTCTTCCGGCTGAATATAATCGGCAAAGAGAGTCAGCTCATAACTGGTGCCCTTTGTAAAGGAAGTGATCCGGGTCTGATATACATTTCCATTTAAAATCTTGGAGGTCTGCTTTTTTAAAATGACCATAGGTACGTTCAAATGTTTTGCTGTCATTAATGCAGGCGCAATGCCGGAGCTCTCAATGGTAAATACTTTTGTAATTCCTGCGTCCTTAAAATGCTCTGCAAAATCCCTGCCCAGGGCGTCCATAAATTCAGAATCCACCTGATGATTGATAAAGCTGTCTACTTTCAGTACAGTTTCACTTAATGCCTGTCCTTCCTTTTTGATTCTATCTTCCAGTAATTTCACGCTCTTCACCTCATATGTATTTTTGTTTTCTATATTATAATCTTTCTTTCGTCATTGCAAGAGTTGTCTGGCAAAATTTCTATGAATACAAAACTTTTCTTTGTTTTATCTGAATACCCTGTCCGTATTTTCATCTGTATGGCCGCTTCCGGCGGAATGCTCCCTCAAAAATTCCATATTTTCCGCAGAGTCAATATCATACAGTTCTTCCGGTCTTTCGACGATGATCTCCCGGATCCGCTGCGGATATTTTTTCATGATCTGCCGTCCGCCGCTGTCTCCGTTCAACTGCATCAGCTCTCTGAACAGATCCTTCGGAAACAATACCGGATTACCCCGGCGGCTGCCGTCGCTGCATACGCAGATATCATCCGGCGACTCCCGAAATGCTCTGAACATACGACGAAGGGTCTCTGTCTTAAACATCGGCTGATCACAGACCATGAAACAGCAGCCGTCTGCTTCCCGCTGCGCGTCCAGTCCCAGACGGAGCGACTGGGAAATCCCCCGTTCCGGATGATCGTTCCAGATCACGCGGATGCTGCCCGGCTCCGCAGAGGATACAAAGCTTCCAGACTCCTCAAAAGTCCCTGGATCCACGGAGCTCCCGGCCCCCGCATTCTTCCACCGCTCCACATACTCCCGGATCTCCGGATACTGCGTCACCACGCAGATGCTGTCCGCTCCGCTCTCTGCCGCCCGACAGAGAGCATGGGCAAATAGAGGCCGGCCGCCAAAGTATTCCAGCAGTTTATTTTTTCCGTATCGTTTTCCGAAACCGGATGCCATGAGAACCACGGCGATACGAGGCCTGTTCTTTCCCGGCGGGTTCTCTGCGCCGCCCTGTTTCATCACTTCTTGTTCAGTCCCATAAATACCTGCTCGCTGGTGATCGGCAGAGTACGGAAACGAAGACCGGTCCCGTTATAAACGGCGTCAGCAATAGCCGGGGATGGCGTATTGATGACCACCTCGCCGATGGATTTTGCCCCAAACGGGCCTGTCTTCTCGTAACTGCTCTCAAAGTCCACCCGGACACGTCCCATATCCAGACGGGTCGGAATCTTGTAACTGATAAAGTTCCGGTTCTTCAGCTTGCCCTTAGAAGTATACTGAATGTCCTCGTAGAGGGCCATGCCGATACCCTGCACGAGACCTCCTTCGGTCTGCACCCGCGCCAGATTGCTGTTGATGACCGTACCGCAGTCCACTACGGCTGCATAATCAACCGGAGTAATCTTTCCTGTCTCAAGATCAATCTCAATCTCAGCGGCGCCTGCCATAAACGGAGGCGGGGATACGCTTGATGTATTGGATGCCGCCGCGGTAATGATCGTTCCGGAACCTGCTTGCAGGCGGGTTACCAGATTGGAAAGTTCCATAAAATGTTCCGGATTCTTCTTTTCGCTGATGAGCGCGCCATCGAATTCCACCTGTTCCGGACGAAGACCCATGAGAGGCGCCGCCTCCTCGCATATGCGTGTCCTCATCTGCTCGCAGGCCTTCACCACAGCCATACCGGTCACGTAAGTGGTACTTGACGCATAAGAACCACTGTCATACGGAGACTGATCCGTATCCACGCCTCGAACGATGATTTTGTCATAATCGCAGCCCAGGCCGTCTGCTGCCATCTGCGCAAGAATGGTGTCACAACCGGTTCCCATATCAGAACAGCCGATCATCAATGTGTAAAATCCGTCGTCATTTAATTTGATCTGAACAGATCCCACATCGCAGTCGTTGATGCCGGAACTCTGCATGGAGAGAGCCATGCCTACCGCCCGGATAGTGTGCGGTCCGGTCTTCACGTACGGATATTTCTTATCCCAGTCGATCATCTCCTTCACCCTCGCGATACAACGGTCCAGAGCGCAGGATTCCGTAGTCTGGCCATAATAGTTGCTCAGACGATCTCCTTCCCGGACAATATTCTTCTCCCGCAGCACGGAAGGGTCCATGTCCATCTTGTGCGCCAGTTCATTGACCGCCGACTCCACCGCAAATATTCCCTGAGTCGCGCCATATCCCCGGTATGCTCCGGCTGAAAGTACATTGGTATAAACCACATCGGAGCTGAAACGGAAGGCGTCCAGATCCCGGTAAAGCGAGATGGACTTCGTGCCGGACAGATCCACTGTGGTCGGTCCATGCTCCCCAAACGCTCCGGTGTTGGATAGTGTGTGCAGGTCGATGACACGGATCTTGCCGTTCTTGTCCGCACCGATGCGGACGGACATCTGCATCTCGTGCCGCGGTGAACCGTGGATAAAACACTCTTCTCTTGTATAGATAATCTTCGATGGTTTTCCCGTCATGTAGGTGACAAAAGCCGGATATACCTCACAGACCGCCGTCTGCTTCGCACCGAAGCCTCCACCGATCCGGGGCTTCACCACCCGGACGTTTGACTTGGCAATGTTTAACGCCCGCGCCACGATTCTCCGCACATGGAACGGAATCTGTGTGGAGGAAGTGATCTTCAGTCTTCCGTAAATGTCTTTCTCAGCAAAAGCTCCGAACGGCTCCATCATGGCCTGGTTTACCGCCTTGGTGTGATATACCTCTTCCACCACATAGTCGCAGTCGGCAAGCACCTGATCCACATCGCCCTCTCCCCGGCTCTGAGAAGCACAGAGATTACGCTTCGGATCTGTTCCCCTGCCTTCCTTTGCCACATAGTTATCTTCCGGATGTATGATAATGTCATTATCCAGAGACTTTGTAAAGTCAAGAATCGGCTTCAGCACCTGATATTTTACCTTGATGATCCGCAGCGCCCGGTTGACGCACGCCTCATCTTTTCCTACCACAATGGCCACCGGATCGCCAACATAACGGACTCTCTGATCCAGAATCAGACGATCGTCGGGACTCGGTTCCGGAAAGGTCTGTCCGGCCTCGGTAAAACGTGTCTGCGGCACATCCTTGTAAGTAAAAATAGCCGCGATTCCCGGCACCTTTTTGGCCGCGTCGGTCTTGATATCTTCAATGATTGCATGGGCGTGCGGACTGCGCAGCAGCTTGATGATCAGACAGCTGTCCGGCGCCAGATCGTCGGTGTACACCGGTCTTCCGGACAGAAGTGCCTCCGCGTCTTTTTTGACGATTCCCTTTCCCACAAATCTGGTTTCTTCCATATGACTTACTGCGCCTCCTCTATCTCAAAATATTTGGCTAACGCCCGGTATTGTCCCTGATATCCGGTACAACGGCAGAGATTGCCTGCCAGATATTCTTTCATTTCCTCTTCCGTCGGATGCGGATTCTCCTTCTTTAATGCCAGCACATTCATGATAAGACCCGGACTGCAGAAACCGCACTGATCAGCTCCCTCGGCAGCCAGAAAGCGGGAAAACTCCGCGGCTTCTTCCTGCACTCCTTCCAGAGTCGTGATATGCGCTCCCTGCACCCGCGCAGCAGGCACACCGCAGGATAACACCGGTTTGCCGTCCACCCAGACGGTGCAAAGACCGCAGTTACCTGTATCACAGCCCCGTTTCATACTTTTTAAATTCATGCTCCGCAGAAAATCAAGCAGCATCATATCAGGGCGGATGTCTGCCTGCACTTTTTCTTCATTTAAAAATACTTCTATCTGCATGTCTCATCCTCCGTAAGTTCTGTAAGCGCCCGCACGATCAGCACTTTGGCAAGTTCCTTCCGATACGCGGCGCTTCCTCTCATATTGCTGCCAAACTCTGCCTTTCCCGCTGTCTGTTCCGCATATATCTCTCTTTCTCCGGCATCTTCCGGCGTATGAAGTTCCACATCGCTGATACAGACTGCCCGTTTTGGTCTGGCTCCCAGTACCGTCTCAAAACCATTTTCTTTCCGTGCAACCGCGCAGGTCAGCACCGGAAAATCTGTCTCTGTCAGTCTGTAACTCTGGTAACAGACGCGGCGTCCGTCTTTCTTTACATAAATGTGAGTCAGAATATCATTGTCCAGAGGCATCTCAGCGAACTCTCTGAGAGGTATTGTTCCTCCCTGATACAGCTCCACATAGCTGTCGCATGCCAGAAACGCCGTCAGTACGTCAGAAAAACCAAACCGCGGGAAAATACTTCCTCCCACTGACGCCAGATTTCTGAACTGTACCCCTACGATATGCCGAACAGCCTCCTGGAATACATTTCCAAAAGCTGTTTTTAATCCTTCATGAGCTTCCAACTGCCGGAGTGTTACCATACATCCGATGCGAAATCCTTCCGCATCCTCCTCAATCTGATCGAGACCCAGGCGGGACAGATCTATGGCATTCTGAATGGCCCGGTGTCCCATCTTCAACCAGAGATTCCCGCCGATAATAATATTATTTCTCCCTTTTTGCTTCAGGTCATAGGCCTGTTCCAGGGAATCGGCTATCACGTAATTTTTTACCGTATACATACGTACTCTCCTTTGTACTGCATTTCTGCTACTTTCTGTCAGCTTACCGGTATCTTTTCTGAACAAAAACATCGGTACACCGGTATAGTTCTTCCATTATACATGAAATCATGCATTAATGAAAGAATATTTTCAGTATTGCCGGATTCAGATAGGCCTCTCCATAACAGCCCAGTACAAACATGAGGATACAAAAACCCGCCACCACAATTTTGTTTTCAAAAATCTTTCCATTTTTCATAAAAGAAAAACGTTTTTCTGTGGAAAACATATACATTTTAGATAAAGGAGTCTTCTGAAACAGATAAATATAAATGGCACATAGTAATATTCCATAAAAAATGTAATGAGGGATCAAAAAGCCGATTCCTTTTATCATTCCCGGCCATCCATAATAAAGCACCAGAGTGGAAATAAAAAATCCCATAAGCACAGATACGAGAAAATCAAGAACACAAAACACCACATAGGGCGAAAATATAAACAAACAGACAAAAAATATGAGAAGCTGCCGGAACCTCACCAGGCAGACATACGAAAAAAAGGCACTGGTATCCAGTCCCTTCAACGACTGTATGTATTCCACAAATCCCAGAAAATCTGTCGTCCGAAACAGATTCATCTGAATAGATAAATTAATGAAAACCGAACCCAGCAGCAGTCCCGCCACATAAAGAATACAAAGAAATCGTTTTCCTTCAATGGTATAATACATATTTCCTGGATGCCCCCGGCATCACTCCTCCTCCCCTTTTTCTTCCTGTTATTCATTGTATTCGGAAAACTTTCTTTTATACATGGGAAATATACCGGATTTCTGCCGGTAATTACGGAGACTAAAAAAACAGAACGCCTTATTTTTATCAAATAAAGCATTCTGCTTTTCTATGGTTTTGGACGATCAGTCGACCGTCTTGTTTTCTCAAACATTATTTTGCATATGCAATCTGTCTGGATTCACGGATCACATTGACTTTAATCTGTCCAGGATAATCCAGCTCGCTTTCAATCTGCTTGGAAATATCTCTGGCCAATAAAATCATATCCGAATCACTTACCTGTTCAGGAACTACCATTACTCGAATTTCTCTACCGGCCTGAATGGCAAAAGTCTTATCAACACCTTTGAAGGTGTTAGCTATTTCTTCCAACTGTTTCAATCTCGTCGTATACGTCTCCAATGTTTCACGTCTGGCACCAGGTCTCGCAGCGGAAATAGTATCTGCCGCCTGTACAAGACAGGCAATCAAACTGGTCGGTTCAACGTCTCCATGATGAGATTCCACAGCGTTTATTACGACTTGAGATTCTTTGTATCTCTTACATAAGTCAACACCTATTGAAATATGAGAGCCTTCCATCTCATGGTCTACGGATTTACCGATGTCATGAAGCAATCCGGCTCTTTTTGCCAAACGTACATCTTCCCCAATCTCTCCAGCAAGGAGACCGGCCAGCTGTGCTACTTCAATGGAATGCTTGAGAGCATTCTGTCCGTAACTTGTCCGATATTTCATCTTACCAAGCAGACGAACCAGTTCCGGGCGGATACCGTGCACACCGACTTCCAGTACGGCAGCCTCGCCTTCCTCCCTCATGATCTGCTCTACTTCATTCTTAGCCTTTTCGACCATCTCTTCAATTCTCGCTGGATGAATCCTTCCGTCTACAATCAGCTTCTCAAGAGCGATTCTTGCCACTTCTCTTCTGACAGGATCAAAGCTTGATAAGATGACTGCTTCCGGAGTATCATCAATTATTAAATCAACGCCTGTCAATGTCTCAAGGGTACGGATGTTCCGGCCTTCACGCCCGATGATCCTGCCCTTCATCTCATCGTTCGGCAGCTGAACTAAAGAAATTGTTGCTTCCGCCACATGATCTGCCGCACATTTCTGAATTGCTGTGACGACATACTCTTTGGCTTTCTTGGCTGCATCTTCCTTGGCTCTGGTTTCCATTTCCTTCACCATAACAGCCATCTCTCGTTTTACATCATCTTCGACAGTTTTAAGCAGATAGTCTTTTGCTTGTTCAGAGGTTAAACCTGAAATTCTTTCCAGTTCCTGCAGACGTTTTGCATGCAATTCCTCAACCTTTGCTCTTTGCTTCTCAAGCGCACTCTCCTTGTGAGAAAGAGACTGTTCTCTCTTCTCAAGAGCGTCTGACTTACGGTCAACCGCTTCCTCTTTGTTCAGAACACGTTTCTCATATCTCTGGAGCTCCGCTCTGCGTTCTCTGCTTTCTTTTTCAAAATCGTTCTTTGCCTTAATGGATTCTTCTTTTGCTTCCAGCAATGCCTCCCTCTTCTTCGATTCGGCAGTCTTTAAAGCATCGTCAATAATCTCTCTGGCCTTCTCCTCCGCACTGCCAATCTTCGCCTCCGAAACCTTCTTACGATAGTTCATGGCGATCACGGCCGATATCGGAGCAGTCAGAACAACTGCAATAAGAACAGCAATCACAGTGATTGGACCCATATCTACAGGAGCACCTCCTTATTTAATTTTCATTATACGAAAACATGACCTATACGATGGTATCAGTCATGCCAAAGTACAACACTTAGATTCTAAACTTTTTTTAATAAAATGTCAAGCAGAATCTATATGGCAAAATTCTTTTTATTATTCATGTTGCACATAACCTTTTACAAACCGCTTTCCTTTCCTGTCAGTTTATAACAAAATAAATCAGGTGCTCCTTAATAATCAGAAGTTTCGGGGCTTTCCGCGGCATGCCGGACAAAAACGGATCAGTCCTTTTCCCTGGTCTCCTCCAGAATCTTACGGATCAGTCCGGCCGGATATCCTTTCCGGTAGAAATGCGCGCAGGTCTTCTGCACAGCCACGGCATCCAGCTCGGGGAACTTCCGGATATATTTGATCACATGGGGACGGATATCTTCCTCCTCCTGACTGCCTGCCTCCTCAAACAGCGCATCCAGTATATGCCCGGCAATACCCTTCCGGGACAGTTCCATACGGATCTGCCGATAGCTCTTCCGTCCTTTTTTGTAATACAGATATTCCTTTGCATAATTCTCATCGTTCACATAGCCCTGTTCCTTTACAAAATCGAGAGCCCGTTCCACAGAAAAAGAATCGTTCAGCGACGCAGCCAGTTTTTCTCTCAGCTCCTGCTCCGTACAATCCTTTTTAACCAAAATTCCGAGAGCCCTTTTTCTGGCTCTCGGAACCGCGTATTCTTCCCGCAGCCGGCAGAACGTCTCCTCACTGATCCGGTCTCCGTCCGCAAGCTTTTGTTTCCTGATCTCTCCCGGATAGAGATAGATGCCTTCCTCGTACTCCGGTTTCACGCATATCTTTTTTCCCTTTGTCTCATACATATGAATGACAAATTCCATAACGTCACTCCGGCTTACTCTGCCTTATCTGCCGGTGTGCCGGCAGTTTTTCCGGAAGTGTCCGCTGACGCTGTCCTGCCGGCCTGCGTCTGATTCTCCTCTTCCGGCAACTCATCGGAAAGTACATCTGCCGGAAGTCCGTAGAACGCACGAACCTTATTCTCCACATCCTGCATGATATCCGGATGTTCCTTTAAGAATATCTTGGCATTCTCCCTGCCCTGTCCGATCTTCTCTCCCTCATAGGAATACCAGGAACCGCTCTTGGCAACCGCTCCCACCTTCACACCCAGGTCGAGGATATCTCCCTCTCTGGAGATTCCCTGGCCGAACATGATATCGAACTCCGCCTCACGGAACGGCGGCGCCACCTTGTTTTTGACCACCTTCACGCGGGTGTGGTTGCCGACAATCTCGCCATTCTGCTTGATGGCCTCCACCCGGCGCACATCCATACGCACGGAAGCGTAGAACTTAAGAGCCCGTCCGCCTGTGGTCGTCTCCGGATTTCCGAACATAACGCCGACCTTCTCACGGAGCTGGTTGATAAATACCACCACGCAGTTGGACTTGTCAATCACACCGGTGAGCTTACGCATGGCCTTGGACATCAGACGGGCGTGAAGGCCCACCTGCAGGTCGTCCATATCACCGTCGATCTCCGCCTTCGGCACCAGAGCCGCCACGGAGTCGATGATCACGATATCAAGAGCGCCGGAACGGATCATCGTCTCGGCGATCTCCAGCGCCTGCTCGCCGTGATCCGGCTGGGAAATGTAAAGGTTATCAATATCCACGCCAATCTTCTTGGCATACTGCGGATCAAGAGCGTGTTCCGCGTCAATAAATCCGGCAATACCGTCTCTCTTCTGTGCTTCAGCAATCATATGTAAGGCTACCGTCGTCTTACCGCTGGACTCCGGGCCGTAAATCTCAATGATTCGTCCCCGTGGAATTCCTCCGACGCCAAGAGCCACATCCAGACTGATGGATCCTGTCGGAATCGCTTCCACATTGATATTGGCAGAGGCATCTCCCAGTTTCATTACGGAGCCCTTGCCAAAATTCTTCTCAATCGCCGCTACCGCGTTATTCAATGCGGTAATCTTTTCATCTCTACTGCTCATAATTCCATCTCCTTTTGCTGCGATTCTCCGGGATAGTATAACACAAACCCGAAAACAAAACAAGTGTTCCCGAAAATTTGTTCGTTTTTATCGATTGTCCACTTTTTCCGGATACAGATCATGACGCTCCAGACGATAAGCCGCCACTTCCTCCCAGCGGGTGCCCGGCTTTCCATAATTGGTGTATGGATCGATTGAGATTCCTCCCCGCGGCGTGAACTTGCCCCACACCTCGATATACTTCGGATCCATCACACGAATCAGATCCTTCATGATGATATTCACACAGTCCTCGTGAAAATCCCCGTGATTGCGGAAGCTGAACAGATACAGCTTCAGAGATTTACTCTCCACCATGCGCACATCCGGCACATAAGAGATATAAATGGTGGCAAAATCCGGCTGTCCCGTCATCGGACAGAGACTGGTGAACTCCGGACAGTTAAATTTTACAAAATAATCGTGGTCCTGATGTTTATTGATAAAGGTTTCCAGCACCTCCGGGGCGTAATCCTGCGGGTACTTCGTACCCTGATTGCCCAGAAGGGAAACACCGGAAAGCTCTTCTTTCGTTCTTGTACTCATTTTCTCTTTCCTTCATTCCTAAAATTCTTTGCATGCGGTATTTTTATAGACTGTAAAATAATAAATCAGATCAAAATAAGTCTGTTCTTCCCCGGTCTCCACCAGCTCCCAGCCTTCTTCCTTATCGAGATCCGGCATCCAGGTATCCGCCTCATAACCGTAATCCAGGCGGGTCACATAGGCGTCCTCACAGTATGGAAGCATCATCCGGTAAATGCTCTCCCCGCCGATGATAAAGATCTCTTCGGTATATTTTTTCAATTCTTCCCGCAGTTCCTCTTCGCTGTGCACCACTACTGCGCCATTTCCGTCATAGTTCTGCTGGCGGGTCAGTACGATGTTGACGCGGTTTGGCAGAGGTTTTCCTCCCGGAAAGCTCTCCAGTGTCTTTCTCCCCATGACCACCACATTTCCTTCCGTCAGACGGCGGAAGTTCTTCATATCATTGGAAATGCGGACCAGCAGCTCATTGTTTCTTCCAATGGCCCAGTTCTTATCTGCCGCTACGATTATATGCATGATATACTCCTCCTCATTTTCTTAAATAGCCACCGGTATATTTTTCACCTGAGGCCCCGCCTCGTAATCTTCGATGATAAAATCATCCACCGTAAAATCATAGAAGTTCTTCACATTCGGATTGAGCGTCACCTTCGGCGCGTCGTAGGTCGGTCTTGTGATCAGTTCTTTGATGATCGGGATATGCCGGTCGTAAATGTGGGCGTCCGCAATCACATGCACCAGCTCTCCCGGCTCAAATCCGCTGACCTGGCTGATCATCATAAGAAGCGCCGCATACTGCACCACGTTCCAGTTGCCCGCGGTGAGCACATCCTGGGAACGCTGATTTAAAATGGCATTCAGCTTGTTGCCCGTCACGTTGAACGTCATACTGTATGCACACGGATAAAGGTTCATCTCGTGGAGATCGGCGTGCACATAAATGTTTGTCATGATACGGCGGCTGTACGGATTATTTTTCAGATCAAAAAGCACCCGGTCCACCTGATCCATCTCTCCTTCTTTATACTGATGCTTCACGCCCAGCTGGTAGCCGTAAGCCTTACCGATGGAGCCGTCCTCATCCGCCCAGGAATCCCAGATGTGGCTGTTGAGATCGTGAACATTGTTGGATTTTTTCTGCCAGATCCATAAGATCTCATCAATGGCAGAACGGATGTAGGTTTTACGCAGGGTAATGGCAGGAAACTCTTTCGACAGATCATAGCGGTTGATGATTCCAAATCTCTTCAGAGTGTAGGCATACGAACCGTCCTCCCATTTCGGACGCACTTTTTCCCCCTCGGTACTGTATCCGTTTTCTATGATATCTTTACACATGGCAATAAACAGGGTATCTGCATAGCTCATTTTTTTCCCTCCAAAATACTTTACGGTATTTCTTTCTGTTTTTGATTTTAATTTTGTCTCTCCGATTCGGTAACAGTTCCGCCATAACATCTCTTGTTATCATATTCTTCCCTGTGATTGATTTTCTCTTAAAAAAGTATTAGAATATAGAGAACAGGCAATACTAAATCGTAAGTAAAGTTTCTGACTTTACGTTACAGGAAGGATGTTACCATGAAAAAATCTAAACTTATTTTTGCTGCAGCCGCTGTGATAGGCATCTTCGCCGGCATGTATCTTCTTCTCCGGTTTGTAAAGAATCTTTTCGAAGATTATGCGGAAGAAGACTTGTTTGATGAAGACGCTGACCTTGATTTCATCGATGAAGATTTCGAGGGAGAGGACGACGTACCTCCTGTCAAAGAAGAAAAACCTGCAAAGGCGTCTTCCAAGGTGCGCCGCGGTTATATTCCGATCAAGTTTCACAATGCTGAGACTGCTGAGTAATCTTTTGAGGCTGCAAAATTTATTTTGCAGCCTTCAACATTTCTTTCATTTCTTCCACAGTAAATGTGTAATGAGAATTACAGAAATGACAATTTACCTCAATAGGTTTTCCTTCATCAATCATTTCCTGCAAATCCTTTTTTCCCACACTGATGACCGCTTTTGAAACTCTCTCTTTTGAGCAGTTACAATAAAACTGTGTCGGAATCCGGTCCTCCACTTCCATGTCAAAACCTTCGAACAGTTTTTTCATCATATCCTCCGGCGTCTCTCCCGCATCCAGATGGGTAGTCACCGACGAAAAATCTTTCAAACGATCTTCAAGCGCAGCGATCACTTCTTCCTCCGCAAACGGCATCATCTGAATGATAAATCCACCGGCCTGACGCACGGTATTATCCTTATTCATGAGAACGCCCAGCGCCACAGAGGTCGGAATCTGCTCGGATGTAGCAAAATAATAGGTCAGATCTTCTGCGATCTCGCCGGAAACCAGATGGGTCTGTCCCGAATACGGTTCCTTTAATCCCAGATCCTTTATGACGGTAAGCACTCCCAGATCCAGTGCCTTTCCCACATCAAGTTTGCCCGCCTTGCTTGGCGGCAGCATCACATCTTTATTATAAACATATCCTTTTACATTGGCTTTGGCGTCGGCCGTCACTACAAGACCGCCGATCGGCCCGCTGCATTTTATCTGAATAGTGATCACATCACTGTCATTTTTGCACATGGTTCCCATCATGGCGCCCGCTGTCAGCAGACGTCCCAGCGCCGCTGTCGCCACCGGGCTTGTATCGTGATGTTTTCTTGCTTCCTCCACCAGATTTTTAGAATAAGCGGCAAAAAAACGTACCTGGTGGTTTGCCGCCATTCCTCTTATAATATAATCTTCCATTTCTGCTTCCTCCTTCTGATTGCCGTCTGCCGGCGGTTCATTTGTTTATTTGGCCAAAGCCTCAACTTTCTTTCCCCGCTCCCTGGCGGCGATCACAATCCTCTCGCTGTCCTCACGGGCAGGTTCCGCTGTGTATCCATCCCATGCTTCCAGGAAGGTGAGTCCTGCCTGATCCAGCAATTTTTTCATTCTGTCCAGTGTATAGCCTTTCTGCACGTGCTGCTCCTGAAACTTACGGAACAAATCTCCCTGTTCCTGCACAAATACACTTAAGTCGATATAATTGAGATGCTCCTCTTCGTCATACTCGTTATACCAGATAAAACTCACGTCATCCCGATCCTCAGCGATGACGCTCTCTCCCATCAGATCCCGGTATTTATGCTCCGTATTAAAATCAAAGAGAAAGACGCCGCCCGGATCGAGATAATTGTTGACCAGGGCAAATACCTGCGCAAGCTCCTCTTCCTCTGTTACATAATTGATACTGTCACAGACAGAGATCACAGCCCGGACAGTTCCGTAAAGTTCAAATTCTCTCATATCCTGCAGCAGATACAGGCAGCTCTCCACTTTCCCGCAGGCTCTCTCCCTGGCGATCTGGAGCATATCCACCGAGGAATCCACGCCGATCATGTCGAAGCCCCGCTGCGCCATGAGAGTCGTAAGCTTTCCGGTGCCGCAGGCCAGATCCAGCATCAGCCCGTCCGTGATCCCATATCCTTCCAGTTTTGTCTGAAGAAAATCTGCCCATTCCTCATAAGGGACATTGTCCATCAGCTCATCATATACTCTGGCAAAATTCTCATAGGTTTTCATATGATTTCCCCTTTACAACAGCGGCGCAAAAATTCGCAGGATTCCCTGCACCAGCTGGAAAAACATATTTTTCCGGCACAGTTCCGCCGTGATATTTGTACAGTCTTCCAGCGTGCGAAGAATATCATTCTTAATATCCATCACTGCGGGACATTTATAGAGATAAATCCCGTTTTCAAAGTGGAAATACAGACTGCGGTAATCAAGATTAATAGTTCCCACCGTGGCGAACTTGTCATCACAGACCGCCACCTTGCTGTGGACAAAACCCGGACGGAACTGAAAAATGAGTACGCCGCCCTCCACGAGCTGCTGATAATAGGACTGCGTCGCAAGAAACACCATCTTTTTGTCCGGGATACCCGGGGTAATAATCCTCACATCCACCCCTCTCTTCGCCGCCAGAATCAGCGCTGTGATCAGTTCATTATCAATAATCAGATACGGGGTGAAAAAATAAATATAATGAACAGCATTATTAATAAGATTCAGATATACACTCTCTCCCACACACTCCGCATCCAGGGGATGATCGGAATAGGGCAGAATGATCCCCGGCGCATCCGTTTTCAGGTGACTCGTATACGCTTCTTTATTATAGAGGAAACGATTATAGTCAATTTTGTCAGCAGCAAATGTATTCCACATCTGAAGAAACATCATGGTCATACTGTGAACCGCCTTGCCGGAAAGCCGCACGCCATTATCTTTCCAATATCCAAATCTCTGCTTCTCGTTGATATATTCATCGGCAAAATTAATGCCGCCCGTGTAAGCCGCCTGGTCGTCGATAACGAGAATCTTCCGGTGATCGCGGTTATTAAATACCGTGGACAACACAGGAACATAACGGTTAAAGACCACACATTTGATTCCTTTTTCCCGCAGCGTCCTGTCATAGTGAGCAGGAAGGACAAAAATACTTCCCACATCATCGTACATTACCCGGACGTCCACACCCTCTTTTACCTTTTCTTCCAGAATCTTCAATATGGAATTCCACATGATTCCTTCTTCGATAATAAAATATTCCAGAAAAATATATCTCTTTGCCTTTTTCAAGTCTTCAAGCATAGCCTCAAAGCACTCTTCACCGGTGGGATAATACGTGATCTCCGAATCTCTGCATGCCGGAAATCCCGACCGGTTCTCCAGGTAATACACCTGTCCCGCCGCCACGGTGTCTTCTTCGTTCAGCTCTTCCTGTATCTTCGGGTCAAAAACCAGATATCCGGCGCTTTCCTGAAGCGTAGACTCCATCTTTCTGCGCATGTTCCGGATAGGTTTCTTCCCTCCGATAAAAAGATACAACAGGCCGCCGAAAATCGGAAACATTAATATCACCACGATCCAGGCCAGCTTGACGGCCGGATTATCGTTGCGCCGTATAATATACAGGACCACAAGCATGCTGAGCACACGAAACGCAATGGAGATCATCTGGCTGTAGGAAGTAAAACGGATAAACAGCAATGCGATCCATACAATCTGCAGCAATATCAACAGAGACACGATAGCCATACGATGTGTAAGATATTTAAAAATTTTTCTCATACTTTCCCTCCTGCTTTCGTACCTTTTTGCTGCACGTTTCACGGTGCGAATCCGTTCCACTCTTCTGCCCGCGCGTTTTCTTATTCCTCACCCGCAGGCTCCTGCCAGCAGATCTCCAGATATTTTCCCAATGAAAAGGAATAAATATAGCTGTGCATCACCTTTTTATCCAGAAGCTGCTCAAGGGCTGTCTTATAATATAACATCTGCATCTTATATCGGTCAAGAAGAAGACTCTCCTCTCCCTCCGAAACGTAATCCGTTTTATAATCAAAAAGCCACAGTCCCTCCTCATCTTCTCCGCAGGCGTCTATGACTCCCTGTACCACGATCAGTTCTTCTTTTCTGACAGCATCAGAGCCGGAAACAGCCTGTGCCGGGGAACCTCCGGTCCCAGGATAAAACAACGCAGATGAAAGCCCAACGGTAAATGGCAGCTCCCGGCGCAGTCTTCCTTCCCGGTCCATCTTCCGTATTTTTTCTCCGACTTCCGAGAACAGGAACTGTTCCGCCCCCCGGTACACCGCCTTCATGGAGATTCGGGCGCAGTCTGCATAAGACTCTTCGATGCGCTGCAAAGCTTCAAACAGATCTTTTTTTGTCTGAATCTCCCCAAACGGAAGCAGCTCCATGATTTTATGGACGATGGTTCCGCGGGCGGCGCCGGAAACTTCTTTTTGCTCTTCTGACAGGAAGCGGGGCTTCGGAGTTTCTTCGGAATCACTTTCCGTAACCCTGTTCTCCTTCTGTCCGTTCACCACAGGTATGCCGGATTCTCTCAATGCCGGCAGTTCTTCCGGCAGCAGCGCTATGTCCTCTTCCGTCGCTTCTCCGTCTGAAAGCGGCGTCATAGATAATCGTTTTAATTCGGAAACCGCGTATTTCCGTTTCCATCCGGCTGCCTCCCGGTATGGATACACGAAAGAAAATGCCTGTTTCACCGGAGAAATATCTCCCTGCGTTTCCTCCTGATTCATGTACTCTTCCAGAGAAACCGCCGTCTTCTTTTGTTCCTCCTGGAAAAACTCTCCTTCCAGCTCATGGAAATGTACCTTCTTCACAGGCAGCTGTGGGAGGAGCGGCAGCAGCCAGTCCATGAAGCTTTTGGCCGCCAGTTTTTTCTCCTGAGACAGAAGCGGACGACGGGACTGTGCGTTCTCCGCTTCCTCTATTTTGTCCGCTTTGGCGATTCCTGTCAGGATCAGCTTCCTCTGTGCCCGGGTCATGGCCACATACAGAATCCGCAGTTCCTCCTCCAGTGTCTCTTTCTTCATCTGCTCCCGGATGGCCTTTTTCATGAGAGAAGCGTGATGAACCCGGGCATTAAGATCCACATATTCCAGACCGATTCCCATTTCCGGATGAAAGAGCACCGGACGATTGCCGTCCATGAGGTTAAAACGCCGGGACAGACCGCTTACAAAAACAACCGGGAATTCCAGACCCTTACTTTTGTGAATGGTCATAATCCGCACCTGATCGCTGTTGTCCTCTTTCAGGGACGCGCTTCCAAGCTCCACCTCATAGGTGCGCAGCTGCTCCATATAGCGCAGAAAATAAAACAGTCCCTTAAATACAGTTTTCTCATAGTCCTCCGCCTTCTGCAGCAGCATCAGCAGATTTTCTTTGCGTACTTCGCCTTCCGGAAGCATCTGCATCTGATAAAAAACACCGGTCTTTCTGTATATTTCCCACAAAAGCTCATGGAGAGGCATCTCCTTTTTCTTTCTGCGGAAATAAAGGAGCTGCTTCGTGAACCGGGACAGTTTATCCCGAAGTTCTTCATCTTCTCCCTCCGCCAGATATATTTCTATCAGATCATACAGCGCATACTCCTGTCGGGACGGAATCTGCGTCAACACCCGGAGTCTTGCCAGCTCCTCCTCAGTCAGGCCGCCCATGGACGACAGCAGCACCGACGCCATGGGAATATCCTGATATACATTATCCACAATGGCCAGATAATTAAGAACAAGCTGCACCTCTCTGCTCTGGAAATATCCTGTTTTGCTCTCGCAGACCGCCGGAATCCCCGCATGACTCAGCAGCTCCGCCATGACTTCCGCCCTTCCCGCGCCGGAACGCAGCAGGATAACCATATCCTTAAATGTATAGCCTTCCTCCAGAAGCTCCCGGATCCTCCGGGCGATCATGGCCGTCTCCGCCTCCACGGAATTGACTTCCACCGCCAGATTCTCTTTCTCCTCGTCTTCCACCAGAAGAAGCATCTCCGACTGCTCTGTTTCCTTTTCCATGGGGCCGCCCTTTCCGGGCCTCAGAGCAATCTCAGATGTGTAGTCCACACCGCCGAACTGTCTGTCCATCAGGTTCTCAAATACCTGATTGGAAAAAGACAGCACACCCGGCACACTCCGGAAGTTATCCCGCAGTTCGATGCGCACGCCGCTTGTTCCGCCGAAGCAGTTCTCCTGCCCGGCGCAAGCCTCTTTTTCTTCTCCCCGATAACTGTCATAGCGGGACAAAAACAAATCCGGTCTCGCCTGACGGAACCGGTAAATGCTCTGCTTCACGTCTCCCACCACAAACAGGTGGTTCTGTCCTTCCCGGCAGATGGCATTTAAGATGGTCTCCTGCACCAGGTTGGTGTCCTGGTATTCGTCCACAAAAACTGCCTTGTATTTTCTGGACAGTTCCTCCGCCACGGCGGATGGCGCCGGGCATCCATTCTCATCATAGGATTCTACCAGTAACGAGAGCGCGATATGTTCCAGATCGTCAAAGTCAAAAACATTTTTTTCTTTCTTGGACTGAAAATAAAGTTCTTCATATCGCGCCGACAATGTAATCAGTTCTTCCAGAAACGGACGAAGCTCCCGGTTTTCCCGGCAGAGCTCTTCCGTCTTCCAGAGAAAATACGCTTCCTTCATCTGCTGCAGCTCTTCCCGAACATCCTTATGGAGCGCTTTGATCTCTTCCAGATACGGCCACTCTTTCTCCTTTTTATTGGCCCTCGGAAGGTCCGGTATGGTCATTCCGTCAAACCGGGCGCAGAAATCATCGAACTGCTGCGCCAACAGCAGATGACTCACCATTTCCTCGTCTTTTTGCAGCAGCTCAAAAAAACGTTCCGGCTCCGGAACGCCCTGAAACAGCTTCCTGCCTTCGGCAATGCGGTCGGAAAGTTCCGCAAGCTGTCCCCGCGCCTTTGCGGCGAGGCTTCGGATCGCACGACTATCCCCGATAGTGTCTGTCGACTCCAGCAGACCGCTCTCTTTTCGCACCTGCAAAAGCCACTGCTCCCTGTCCGGGAACCCCCGGGAAAACCGGTAAAATTCTTCGATGAGAGTCTCGATCATCCGGTCGTTTTTGCCCGGGGAATACGCCTCCACAAACCGGTGAAAAGATTCTCTTTCACTGCCGTAGGCCTCCTCCAGCACATCTTCCATAGCTTTCTGGCGCAGCAGAAACAGCTCTCCTTCCTCACCGATCCGGAAAGAGGGGTCGATACCCGCCTCGTTGAAATGTGTCCGTATCAGACGATTGCAGAAGCTGTGAACCGTGGAAATATCCGCATGCTTCATCATCCGGATCTGCCGCCGCAGCCTGCGGTTCTCCGGCTCCTTTTCCAGCCGGGCGTCCAGTTCCGCCGTGATCCTCTCTCTCATTTCTTCTGCCGCCGCGTTGGTAAAGGTCATCACCAGAAAGCCATCCACGGACAGCGGATGCTTTTCGTCAAGAATCATTTCCGCCATCCGGTTGACAAGAACCCTTGTCTTTCCGGCTCCGGCCCCGGCGGATACCAGAATATCACAATTTCTCAGCCGGACAGCCTGTTCCTGTTCTCTTGTAAAATTCATCTAGTCCACCTGCCTTCCGTCGCTTTCCGGCATATGCTCTGCCATGTCTTTCCGTATAGCGTCAAGCGCTTCTTCCGCAGACTGCTTTTTAAAATCCCGATATGAATGGCCTTCCATCCGGGCGTCAAAGCCGCACACGGAATTGTACGGACAAAAATCACAGGCCATCCCTTTTTCGTTCTTGTAGGGGCTGACCGGAATCTTTCCGTCATAGATGGCTTCGCCCATCTCCGTGATCTTGCGCCGCATATAGCGGCCAATAGTATGAAAATCATCTGTGGAGAGAACCGCCGCGTTTTTATAAGGCGTTCCTTTTTTGGTCAGACGTATGGACGCCGACACAAAGTTCTCCCGCCCCTCTTCCAGTTTATTTAAAATATCCGCGTCGCCGTTGGCGTAGCCGGACATCCGAAAGCTCTTTGCGGAGGTTTCCGCATCGGCGCTGTCCGCCCTTAAGATAGGATCCTTCAGATTATAATAGAACATTCCCGCCGGAACTGCTTCCTTTCCCGTATCGTTCTGATAGATCTCCGAGGCCACGTTCATGTAGATGACCAGCTGCATCTGAAGGCCGTGATACAGGTCGCCCAGATCAAAGTTCTCGACACCGGACTTATAATCAATGATCCGCAGGAGAACCCGATCCTCCTCCTCACAGACGTCCACCCGGTCAATGAAGCCTTCCAGCTGCATCCGGTTTCCGTCTTTTAAGGGCAAATGTACCGCCGCCAGCTTGTCCGTCCGTCCGAAATGCAGTTCAAACCGATCCGGCTCCATCTGACTGTGTTCCAGATGCATTTTCAGCACCCGAACCGTCCTCTTCAGGATTCGTTCCACCACGCGGACTTTGTACTGATTTCTGGCAGAACTCTGCAGCACATCCCCGGTGTCCTCTCCTGCGGCGTTCTCCACCGCAGCCATGATCCATTCATCCGCCACCGGTTCCGGAATGTCCTTCCAGTGATAATCGGACTGTTTCAGCCGCCGTGAAAAAACCTCCAGCGCACGATGAAATAGATTCCCAAGATCCACCGGCCGCACAGTATATTCTTCCCGTTCCCGAAGCTCCAGTCCGTAAATGCAATAGTATTGATACGGACACGCCGCAAACCGTTCCAGCCGGGTGACGCTTCCCTTTAATTCTTTTCCAAAAATTTCCTCCATCAGTTCTCTTGGCAGCGTCTTTCCTGCATCTGCTCTGTCCTTCTGCGACCAGAGAGCCAAAAGCTTTTCCCGAAGGCGCTCATCTTCATACCAGTACCGCAGCAGAAGACGAAACGGAAACGTCGTCTCCTGTCCGTTTTTTACGGCGTGCAGACCGTCAATGAGAAGCTCCCTGCTGTCTTCCTCGTTAAAATAGTACCGCGGCTCTTCTCCCGGATAACTTCTCTCTTTTAACTGCGGAAACAGCCGGAGACACTCTTTTAAAGGCGGCGACGGGCTCTTGGCAGCTCCGCCGTTGTCCTGGGCGGCATAGGTAAAATACAGCTCCCGCTCCGGTCTGGACAGGGCAAGGTAAATGTACAGATCATCTTCCATGGACTGCTCATCCAGACATAAAGACAGATGAATCCCCTCTTCCTCCAGAATCTGTTTCTCATCGTCACTGATCATCCCTTTATCTTCCAGGGACGGCGGGATATTACCGTCATTCATGCCGGCGATAAACAGAACCTTCACATCCGGCAGTCTGGTTCTCTTCAAATCCCCGAGAATCAAAGCGTCCGCAGACAACGGCGGCGCGCCAATCTCCAGGGCGTCAAGACCCGCGTCCATAATCTGTGCCAGCTCCTCCACCGGCATTGTCTCCTCGCCGAAAATCCCCACGATCTTATCCAGCAGATCAAGGATCAGCTGAAACAACTGCCGGTATTCTTTTTCGCGGACATACTCGCCCTCCTGTCCGGCAAGCTCCGCCAGGGCCTCTAACTTTCCGTCATATCTGAGACGGCACATGGCGTTATAGAGTGCCTCCATTTTCTCCCGTACACTGCTCTGCTTCTCCCGAAGCATCTGCGTACATTCCGCAGTCTCAAAGAGAAACTTCTCCCGAAGCGCCTGCAGCCGCTGCGCCCGGCTCTCCTCTATCCGGCTCATCCGCCTTGTAAAAGGCTTTTTCCACATGGAATAGCCCCGGATACCCGCCCAGATCACATAGTTTTCCAGAGTATCCGTCTCCTCGTCGGTGAAATCAGACATGCCGGATTTCAGATACCGGAACACGCTCTCATAGGAATAATCCGTCACTGCCAGATGAAGAAGCGCCCGCAGCGTCTCCACGCCGGAATGATAGGACACCCTTCTCTTGGTATCTTCAAACAAAGGGATCTGCAGGATATCCGCCTTTCTCCGAAAGGACGAGGCGTACTCATCCACATTTCCCGTCAAAACAGCAAAATCCCGGTAGCGGTATCCTCCTCTTCTCACCATCCGTTCTATCTGATGGAGAATATACTCCGCCTCCCCGTCCGGATTGCGGCAGGCCGTCAGATGAATGTGAGACACCTCTTTATCATAATGTTTCCTCCGGGAACGGAATAAATATTTCTCAAGAAATGTCAGTTCATCATTCTGAAACCTCGGCGGTCTCTCCTGATGCAGCCAGACCGGCTCCTCCATCTCGGTGCCCGCCTCCTGAC
>ERZ1643247.249-NODE-249-length-69748-cov-157.809493_pt1 | contig 69748 bp, 49 predicted proteins | sample MGYA00579264_ERZ1643247 | MGnify/ENA primary metagenome ERZ1643247 (study PRJEB29033, sample SAMEA4952262) | chicken gut metagenome | biome: Broiler Chicken; feature: Gastrointestinal Tract; material: Caecum | place: Ireland | collected 2018 | study: Broiler... | reverse complement strand
AGGTAAAGAATCCTGACGCAATACAAACGTATTGTCCATTTGCGCAAGCAAGTAAGCTATTCTGCGGCAAGTGCGGCGCGATGATGACGGGCGAAATCGGGACAAGCAAGACTTCAAAGCAGTATCGTTACTACAAGTGCAACCGAGCGAAGAAAAAGGCTTGCGACAAAAAGACGGTTAAAAAGGAATGGCTGGAAGAGATTGTACTTGACGAAATAAAAGACTTGCTTGCAAATGATGATATCATCTCTGAACTTGCCGACCGTATTTATGAGTTACAGATGCAAGAGGATAATGCGGCAACTTCCATACAGGCACAGCTTACTGGCGTGGAAACCAAGCTGAATAACCTTGTAGAGGCAATCACGCAGGGCATTTATTCCTCCGCGACGAAGAAGGCGTTGGATGAGTTAGAAGAACGGAAGCGCAATCTTGAAATTGAGCTATTTGAGGCACAGATGCGCAACCCTGTACTCACAAAGGAGCAGATTTTATTTGCTCTCTACAATTTTCGCAAGATTGATATCTCCACGCAGGAAGGAAAGCAAAGGCTTATCGACGGATTTGTAAACAGTATTTATCTGTACGACGACCATTTTGTGGTTACATATAATTACAAAGGACAGAGCAAGACAGTAAGTTTTGCAGAACTGAATAGTTCGCCTTTAACTTCAAAGGGGTCACCAAAAGCAAAAGACAGCCTGTAAGGGCTGTCTTTTGCTTTGTCTGCATTGCAGAATCAAACCCGACGGTTCGCACGAGCGCAGAGCACGATGCCCTGCCAATAGCTCCCTTTTGGGGATCCGGCAGATACCCGTTTGTTGCCAAGCGCGCCGAACGCCTCTGTTCGGCGCGCTTTTTCTCAAAACCAGGCAAAGATTTGCGGTTATTCCTCAAACTCTTAACTTATGCCAAACACGCCTGCGGTGCCGAAACCCGTTTTTACATCGTCATATAATTGAAAAACGTTTTTGTTTGAGGTATAATGTGCTTAAAGAGCGATCGATAATAATTTATCGGAGAAAGTTATGCTTGAAAAAATGGCCCAATTTTTTAACAAACGATTGAACGGATACGAAGAACATCAACTAAACGCGATCGACGGCGCGCAGGAATTTTATCCGTTTACCGCAAGTCTTTTGCCCGTGCACAACAAGGCAACCGTTCTCGATTTGGGATGCGGAACGGGCTTGGAACTTGAATATTATTTTAAGCTAAACCCCACGGCAAAGATCACAGGCGTAGACCTTTCAGAAGATATGCTGAAAGCCTTGAAAAAAAAGTTTTCCGGAAAGGCAATCACTGTAATTCACGGCTCGTATTTCGACGTTGCATTTGAAAAGAATCGTTACGATGCAGCCGTCTCCGTTGAGTCTTTGCACCATTTCACGAAAGACGCGAAAACGTCTTTATATAAGAAAATATTTCAAGCGTTAGCGACAGACGGTTTTTTTATCTTAACCGATTATTTCGCGCAGACGGAAAAGGAAGAAAACTTTTTCAGACAAGAGTTGCTGCGTTTAAAAGCTGAACAAGGAATAAGCGATAATGAATTTTATCATTACGATACGCCGTTGACGGCCGCACACGAAATGCAGGCATTACAAGAAGCAGGCTTTTCACAGATCAAAATTTTAGCACAATGGGGCGCGACCTGCATCATTAAAGCGGTAAAGTAAATTTCAATGTATAATCCAACAAAACCGGGGGCATCGCAGACCCCGATGAGGATACCGAAATAAAGGCGTAGGTCAATAACCTACGCCTTTATTTTTACGCGATGAGCGGCAATACCACAGGATCGCACCGACTCTGTTTTAAAATCGGTCATTTTTCTGAAAGATCCCCCTGTCCTCTTTTCGAGTGTCCCCCGTCAATGCCCGATGCAGCAAAATCAAGTCTAACTTGTTTTTTTGCTTTAAGGAAAGAAAATGTTTTGCAAAGAGGCGGATATACTGTCTTCGGCATTCGAGAAGGGCCTTGCCGTCGATATGCAATTCCTGCGCAAGCCCCTTCACGCTTTTGTACCGATAACAATTGTCGATATATATCCTCTCAATAATTTTGCAATGGCTGCCGTCGTGCAGATAATCCTCGTCGGCAAAATGGCACATAATGTAACGGACAGACGAACGTACCCGTTCGCCTGCAAACGCTTCGTTATGATACAAATTTGCGATTAAATTTTCCAAAGATTTAATCTGCGGATTTCTCATACCCTTCATTGTAGCATACTATTAAGTTTTAAAAACGCCAAAATATGGAATTTTTTGTCAATATCTATATGCTATAATGATAAATGGCGGGGGAAAGCAGTGAAAAATTCCGAAGAGATCTTAATTTACATAATTAATCGCCTGAAACTTTGCCTGAAAGAGCTGAACACCAAAGAGGCCGACGAATTTATGTACGGAGAAAAGACGGCTTATTTGGAATGTTTGGAGATCATTCAACTGTGGGAAAAGGCAAAGCTGTACGGATTAGATTATGATATAGAAAAAAGCGAACCCCTCTGACCTATCAATAAGAATTAGAACTGTGTGGCGCCGAACGGCGCCTTTTTGTTTACTTTTCGCCACAATGGGAGTATAATAGGCGCAGAGGTATACGGCGATGCGTATTTCAGGATTGCAAAAGACGACGCTGCTCGACTTTCCGGGGCGGGTGGCATGCACGATATTTTTGAGCGGATGCAACTTCCGCTGCCCTTTTTGCCAAAATTCCGAAATTTTGGAGGGCGGCGGCGAAGATATTTCCGAGGAGGAGGTATTCTCCTTTCTGCGCAGGCGGCGCGGCATATTGGACGGCGTATGCGTTTCGGGCGGGGAACCGCTCGTACACGCGGAAACGGCGGAGTTTTTGCGCCGCATAAAATCGCTCGGCTATGATATAAAGCTGGATACCAACGGAGCCTTCCCCGACCGACTGAAAGAACTCGTGCGCGGCGGGCTCGTCGATTTCGTGGCGATGGATATTAAAAATTCCCCCCGCCGCTACGCAAAAACGGCGGGCACGGCGGTCGATATCTCCAAAATCGAGGAGAGCGCGGCATTTTTGATGAGCGGCGAAGCGGAATACGAATTCCGCACGACGGTGGTAAAACAGCTGAACGAAGCGGAAGATTTTATCCGCATCGGGCAATGGCTGCGCGGTGCAAAGCGCTATTTTTTGCAGACATTCCGCGACGGCGATACGGTGTTGCAGCGGGGGTTGACGCCCTGCTCCGACGCGGAAATGCGCGCCTTTAAGCAGCTTTTAAAGCCGTACATCCCGAACGTTCTTATCCGCGGCGAAAACGGATAAACACGGTAAAAGAGTGGGCGCAAGCATAACGCTTGCGCCCACTCTTTTATTGGTTTTCTGTTTTTTTGAAAATATTCGATTTTCAGTAAAAAATGCGGTATTTTTGCAATTTTTTCTCGTTTTTTGGCTACATTTGCGCAAAAACGCCTTTCAGCGCGGGATACAGCTGTTTGAAAATTTTATATTTTCCGGCATACTTTTGCACCGCCGCGGGATCGGGCAGCGTGGTCGATTTCACGCGCACGATCTTTTCCGCCGCCGCGCGAACGTTCGCGTATTCGCCGCAGGCGACCATCGCGAGCATCGCGCCGCCCAGCGAGGGCCCTTCCTCCGCCGCGGGGCGTTCCACGGGCACGCCCAACACGTCGGCAACGATCTGCCGCCACAGCGCGCTCTTCGCGCCGCCGCCGCAGATGCGGGTGCTCTGCACGTTGGCACCGCCCGCTTTGGCGATCTCCACGCAGTCTTTGAGGGCAAACGCCACCCCTTCGAGCACGGCGAGCGTCATCTTCTGCCGCGGCGTATCCGGCCGCATGCCGATAAATGCGCCGCGGGCGTGCACGTCGTTGTGCGGGCTGCGCTCCCCCATCAGATACGGGAGGAAGAACACCTCGTTTTCTCCGCGCAACGGTTCCAACCCCGCCTGTTCGGCGGCGTAATCCTGCGTTTGCAGGATATGATCGGACCACCAGGCGTTGCAGGACGCCGCAGACAGGATACACCCCATCAGATGATATTTTCCGTTCGCGTGGCAGAAGCTGTGCAGGGCATTGTGCGCATCCACCGAAAACTCGTCGCACGAAATAAACACGGTGCCGCTGGTGCCGAGCGAAATATTGCAGGCGCCGTCTTGCACCGTACCCGTGCCGACGGCCGCGGCGGCGTTATCCCCCGCTCCGGCGCATACGAGAACGCCTTCCCCGACGCCCAATTCCTGCGCGATGTGCGGGAGCAGCGTTCCGACGGGCTCGTAACTTTCGTACAGTTTGGGGAGCCATTCCTCCTTTACGCCGCAAATTTTGCACATTTCCGCGCTCCAACGGCGGTTTTTCACGTCCAAAAGGAGCATGCCGCTCGCATCGGACAGATCGGTGCAGTGCGCGCCGCACAGCCGATAGGCGAGGTAGTCCTTGGGGAGCATGATCGTATCGATCTTCGCAAAATTTTCCGGCTCGTTCTCGCGCATCCATAAAATTTTGGGCGCGGTAAAACCCGCAAACGCGACGTTTGCCGTGTATTCCGACAGTTTTTCCCGCCCGATCTTTTCGTTGAGATAATCGGTCTGCGCCTGCGTGCGGCCGTCGTTCCACAGGATGGCGGGGCGGATCACTTCGCCGCGCGCATCCAGCGCGACGAGCCCATGCATCTGCCCGCCGATGCCGATACCGCGCACGGCGGCTTTATCCTGCCCGTCGAGCAGTTTTTTCAGTCCGCGCATCGTACCGCCGTACCAATCGCCCGGATTTTGCTCGCTCCAACCGCTCTGCGGATAGAATACGGGATATTCCTCCGTGACCGATTTGAGGATCGCGCCGTCCGCCGAAACGAGCAGCATTTTGACGGACGACGTACCCAAATCGATCCCGATATATGTATTCATAGGCTTTCCCCCCCCTATTTTTTTTATTGCACGTCACCGAAAAAGGACGCTGTTCACAACAGATTCGAGCGCTTCCTGTTTTCCGCTGTCGGGCAGAGCGGGCGCGCCGAGTTTATCCGCATAGGCGGCGAGCTCTTTGAGATCCGTTTTGCCCGAAACGATCTTTTTGCCGATCTCGGTATCGCGGAAGCTCGCATACCGCTCTTTGACGAACTCGTCGAGCCGCCCGTCTTCGATGAGCGCCGCAGCCTTCAAAAGTCCGAGAGCAAAGGTGTCCATGCCCAAAATATACCCTTCGAACATATCCTCCGCGGTATAGGAAGGGCGGCGGTTCTTCGCGTCGAAATTGAATCCGCCCGTCAGCCCGCCCGCTTTGAGCACTTCGTACATGCACCAAGTAGCCGAATATACGTCGAACGGAAATTCGTCGGTATCCCAGCCCAAAAGATAGTCGCCCTGGTTCGCGTCGATGGAGCCGAGCATGCCGTTGATCGCGCTGATGCGCAGCTCGTGCTCGAACGTATGCCCCGCGAGCGTGGCGTGGTTCGCCTCGATATTCAGCTTGAAATCCTTATCCAACCCGTACGCTTTCAAAAACCCGATGGCGGTCGCCGCGTCGAAATCGTATTGGTGCTTCATCGGCTCCTTCGGCTTGGGTTCGATATAAAAATCGCCCGTAAATCCGATGCTGCGGCCGTATTCCACCGCCATTTTCATCAGGCGCGCGATATTCTCCTGTTCAAACTTGACGTCGGTATTGAGCAGCGTTTCGTACCCCTCGCGGCCGCCCCAGAACACATATCCGCGCCCGCCCAGCTTGACGGTGATATCCAGCGCCTTTTTCACCTGCGCCGCCGCAAATGCGAACACGTCGGCGCTGTTGGTGGAACCCGCGCCGTTCATATAGCGGGGATTGCCGAACATATTTGCCGTGCCCCACAGGCATTGGATGCCCGTGCCCTGCATCTTTTCGAGGATATAATCGGAAATTTCGTCTAAACGGCGGTTGGTCTCTTTGATATCGTCTGCTTCGGGAACGAGGTCGACGTCGTGAAAGCAAAAATAGCGGATGCCGAGCTTTTGCATAAATTCAAAGCCCGCGTCTACCTTCGCCTTGGCGTGCTCCATGGTGCCATCCTTTGCCCCGAAGCTCTTATCCGCGGTGCCGCGGCCGAACATATCGACGCCCGTCGAGCACAAATTGTGCCACCACGCCATCGCAAAGGGCAGATGCTCGCTCATCTTTTTGCCGAGCACCATTTTATCCGCATCGTAGAATTTGAACGCGAGCGGATTTTTGCTCTCCGCGCCCTCGTACCGTACGGCGGGGATATCCTTAAAAATCTCCCTCATTTGAACTCCTCCCTCTTTTTTGTTACCATTGTAACCGCCGCAGGCAAAAAATACAAGTGCACAGCGTTCAATTTTCTGCATTTTTGTTCTTTTTTCAAAAATTTTATGGACAAAACAGCGAAAAATACTGTATAATCGTTCATGAAATCAAAACAAAATCGGAGATAAACAATGATCGGCTGGTTTGACGTGGAAAACCTCGACAAACTCCTCAAAGACTTTTACACCGCCGTGGGCATCCGCATATCCGTGTTTGACGAAAATTTCAACCTCGTTACCGAATACCCCAAGGAAGCGCCGCTGTTTTGCTCGCTCGTGCGCGAGAGCGAAGCGGGGCGGGAAGGCTGCCGCGCCTGCGACGAAGCCGCCTGCCGCCGCGCAAAAAAGCTGCGCGAACCGCACCTGTACCGCTGCCACGCGGGCTTGCAGGAGGCGATCACCCCCATCGTATCGGAGGGAGGCATCGTCGGGTATGCCATACTCGCGCATATCATGCCTGAGGAGAATTATGCGCAGGCGGTGAACGAGGCATGCGCGCTCGCCGCCAAATACGGCGCGGACGCAAAGGCGTGCTTTGACGCCGTAACGCAGATACGGCCGCGCAGCGAAAAGCAGATACGCGCCTGCGTGCATCTGTTGGACGCGGTGGCCACCTACGTTTACAGCAAAAACCTCGCCGCTTGGAAAAAGGAGGATATTTCCCGCCAGATCGATTTGTACATGCGGCAGAATTTGGATAAAGATTTGGGCAGCGACGCGCTCTGCCGCAAATTTCTCGTTTCCCGCACAAAGCTGTACCAGATCGCCGCAAAAAGTTTCGGCATGGGCATCTCGCAATATGCGGCACACCTGCGCATCGAGGAGGCAAAGCGCCTGCTCCTTTCGGGCGCGAGCATTGCAGAAACCGCCGAAAAAACCGGCTTTTCCGATTACAACTACTTTTGCAAGGCGTTCAAGCGCGCGGTCGGGCGATCCCCCGCAAAATTCCGCGCCGGGGTTTGAACGCGCAGCGCACTGCTGCGCAAGGCGGAAAGGCTCCGCGGCATAATGCCGCGGAGCCTTTCCGTTCAAACGATAAAACCACCGTCATTTTTCGATTTTTTATACAGTTTTGCCGATTTTTTCCGCTTTTTCAGCCCATTTCGGGCGATTTTACCCCTTTATTGATAATTTTCCGCAAACGCGCGCATACTGCCGTAAAAGGAGATCATTCATGACGCAGACAAGCAAAGTGGGGATTATCGGATGCGGATTCGTGGGTTCGGCATGCGCGTATACGCTGATGCAGCGGGGGCTGTTTTCGGAGATGGTGCTGCTCGACGCGGACAGGGCGCGCGCCGAAGGAGAAGCGATGGATATCGCGCACGGGCTGTTGTTCGCAAAGCCGATGAACATTTACGCGGGGACATACGCCGACCTTTCGGACGCGGGATTTGTGATCGTAACGGCGGGAGCGAACCAAAAGCCGGGCGAAACGCGGCTCGATTTGGTGCGCAAAAACGGAAAGATACTCCTTTCCATCCTCGAAGAACTGAAAAACTGCCGCTTTGACGGGATATTGCTCATCGTTTCCAACCCCGTGGACGTTTTGACGCGCATCGCCCAGCAATTTTCGGGTTTGCCCGAAAACAAAGTATTCGGTTCGGGCACCGTTTTGGATACCGCGCGGCTGCGCTACCTTTTGGGCGAGCACCTGAACGTAGACAGCCGCGGGGTGCACGCCTTTATCGTGGGCGAGCACGGCGACAGCGAGATCCCCGTTTGGAGCAGCGCCACGGTCGCGGGCATGCCCCTGCACGAGTTTTGCGAACTGCGCGGGTATTTCGACCACGAACTCGCCATGCGCGACATAGGCGAATCGGTCAAAAACAGCGCCTATGAGATCATCGAGCGCAAGCATGCGACCTATTACGGGATCGCCATGGCGGTACAGCGCATCTGCGAGGCGGTGGTGCGCGACGAAAAATCGGTACTGCCCGTTTCCGCCGCCCTGCACGGCGAATTCGGGATCGAAAACGCGACGGTGAGCATTCCCGCCGTATTGGGCAAAAACGGCGTGGAACAGGTAGTGCCCGTCGCTTTAAACAGAGACGAACTTACGCGCCTGCACTACTCCGCCGAAACGCTGAACGACGCATTTTCGAGCCTGTAAAAGGTACAAATTTTATGAAACGCGCCGATTATATCCATAAAAAAGATGCCGGGGAAACGAATTGCTGTTTCCCCGGCATCTTTTTTCAACATTTATCAAAATGCTCCCCTCTACCGCGCGGGCGGCGTATTTTGGCGTGCAAAATACAATGCGCGGTAATTTTCGGGCAGGCGCCACGCCCAATTTCCGCCGAGGGTGGACGGGGTATTGACGCGCGCTTCCGCCCCCGATTCCAAATAATCCTGCATGGGAATAATGGCCGTATCCGCGCGGCTTTCCAGCACCGCGCGGACGAACGCGTGCGTTTTCGTTTCGAACGGCTTTCTGCGCACGCACAGCCGCTCGCGCAGCTTTGCCATGCCGCGCGCCGAATCGAGATATTGGCGCGAAGTCATATTGTCGTGCGTGCCCGTGTAGGCAATACAGTTTTGCGGATAATTTTTGGGCAAATATTCGCTGTTTTTGCAATCGAAGGCGAATTGCAGCACCTTCATGCCGGGGTACCCCGTAAAGGCGAGCAGCTCGCGCACCGATTCATCGAGAAAGCCCAGATCTTCCGCCCATATGGGCGCGCCCGGAAAAGTCTTTTTTACCTTTGCAAACAGCGCCATGCCAGGAGCCTGCACCCATTTTCCGTTTTTCGCCGTAGTTTCGCCGTACGGAACCGAATAATAGGCGGCAAAGCCGCGGAAATGATCGATACGCACGGCGTCGTAAAGCGTAAACGCCGCGCGCAGGCGCTCTATCCACCAACCGAAGCCATCCCGCTCCATCGCCTCCCAATCGTAGAGCGGATTGCCCCACAGCTGCCCGTCGGGCGAAAAGGCGTCGGGCGGTACCCCGGCGACGGCCGTCGGGCGCAAATTTTCGTCCAGCTGAAAGTTATCGGGATTTGCCCACACGTCGGCGGAATCGGCGGCGACGTAGATGGGCATATCCCCGACGATCTGTACGCCGCGCTCGTTGGCATAGTTTTTCAGCGCGCGCCAACCGCGGAAAAATTCGTACTGCAAAAAGGCGAAAAACGCCGCCGCCTCGGCGGGCGGGTCTGCCGTTTTGCGGTTTTTTTGCTCCTGCGGCCAAGCCTGCCAATCGCGCCCGCCGTTTTCGCTCTTGATCGCCATAAACGCGCAATAATCGGCAAGCCAAGGCGTGCGCTCGCAAAAGGCGCAAAAATCCGCGTTCGAACGGTCGAACCGGGAAAAGGCGCGGCGCAGCACCGCATAGCGGCGGGAATACAGCGCCGCGTAATCGATCGCCCCGACGGGGAGCGCCTCGCTTTCCAGCTCCTCCGCCGTCAGCAGCCCCTCCGCCGCGAGCGTTTCCAAGCCGATAAAATACGGATTGCCCGCATACGCGGAGGGAGACTGATAGGGCGAATCGCCGAACGATGTTTGATTGAGCGGCAAAATCTGCCAATACTTTTGCCCCGTTTCCGCCAAAAAATCGACAAATTCGTACGCTTTTTTGCCGAAATCGCCGATGCCGTAGCGCGACGGCAGGGAAAACACGGGCAACAAGATCCCCTTACTTTTCATCGCCTATCCTCCAGATATCGGCGGCATACCCGCGCACCGTGCGGTCGGAAGAAAAATATGCCGAAGCCGCAACGTTTTCCATCTGTTTTTTCGCAAACGCGGCGCGGTCTTTATACGCGGCGTTGATTTGCAAAAGCGTTTGCACATACTCCTGCAGATCGCGGAAGATGAAATAATGGTCGGGCTTATGCCAGCTCGCGCCGACGGTGAGCGAATCGTACAATTCCTTATAATACCCCTTTTTGTCGGAAAAGGTCCCGTCGGTCAGCGTTTCCAAGGCGCGGCGGTGGTCGGGATTTTGGGCGATATAGGCGGCGGGGTCGTACCCGTTTTCGCGCAGAGAATCGATCTCCTCCACCTGCGCGCCGAAAATAAAGTTGTTTTCCCGCCCCGCGCGCCCGACGATTTCGATATTCGCGCCGTCCATCGTGCCGCAGGTCACGGCGCCGTTCATCATAAACTTCATGTTGCCCGTGCCGCTCGCCTCTAACCCCGCCGTGGATACCTGCAAAGATACGTCGCTCCCCGCGACGATCTTTTCCGCATAGCTCACATTGTAATCGCGCACGAACACCACCTGCAATTTGCCGTTCACCTGCCCGTCGGCGGCGATCATCGCGGCGATATCGTTGATAAATTTGATGATCCCTTTCGCGCGGAAGTAGGAGGGCGCGCTCTTGGCGCCGAACAGGAACACGCTCGGCGTAAAATCGGAAAGTTCGCCCCGTTTGAGTTTATAGTAGATCTCCAAAACCGCGAACGCCGTCATCAGCTGGCGCTTGTATTCGTGCAGGCGCTTGACCTGTGCGTACACGACGGCGCCCGGCAAAAGCGCCACATTTTCCCGCGCGGCGACGTATTCGTACAGGGCGCGTTTTCCCTCCTCTTTGGCGCGGATAAAGGCGGAAACGGCGGCATTATCGCCCGTTTTTTCGCGCAAAAGAGCTATTTTTTCAAAATTTTCGCGCCAACCCGCCGCAAAATCATCGAGCAGTGCGGAGAGGGCGGGGTCGCACAGCATCAGCCAGCGGCGCTGCGTAACGCCGTTCGTTTCGTTGAGGAATTTAGCGGGATAATACTTCGCCGCGGCGGGGAACAGTTTGCGGCGGATGATCTCGGAATGGATCTTCGCCACGCCGTTCACACGCCCGCCGATAAACACGGCCAGGTTTGCCATGCGGAACGCCCTGCCCGATCGGATCGCCATCTCCTCGATCTCCTCCGCCGTGCAGCCGAGCGAAACAAACTCGCGGCGGGCAAAGGAATCCACCCGCTTTAAGACGGAATAGATATCGGGCAGTATTTTTTTGAGATACTTTTCCGGCCAGCATTCGAGCGCTTCGGGCAAAATGGTGTGGTTGGTGTAGTTAAAGGTCTGCCGCGCAAGCGTTACCGCTTTCAGAAAGGGCACGCCGTATTCCTTATGCAGCAGGCGGATAAACTCCGCGATGGCGAGAACGGGGTGCGTATCGTTGAGCTGAATGCTGTTCAGGCGCGAAAAATAGGCGAATTTTTTGCCGTGCGCGGAAACGAACCGCCCGACGAGTTCCCCCACCGCCGCCGCGGAAAGAAAGTACTCCTGCCGCAGGCGCAAGATCTTACCCTCCTCCGTATCGTCGGCGGGATAGAGGTATTCGCTGATCTTTTCCGCCGCGGGCGAACCTTCCGCCTGATACAGGCGCAAAACGTTCGTCCGCCTGCCGATGACGGGCATATCGTAGGGCACCGCCCGCACCCGCATATCGGCAAACACGACTTCGCGCGCCTCATCCTCGCGGCGGAAACTCCAAGGATCGCCCCATTTCTGCCAATCGTCGGGCAGTTCTTCCTGTTCCCCGTTCACGAAAATTTGGCGGAACAGCCCGTATTTGTAGCGGATACCGAACCCGTACAGCGGCAAGTTTACCGCCGCGGCGGAATCGAGAAAGCACGCCGCGAGCCTGCCCAGCCCGCCGTTGCCGAGCGCCGCGTCGCCGATCTCCTCGAACGCGGCGATATCCACGCCCTTTTGGGATAAAATTCTGCGCACGTCCTCCAAAACGCCCGCCTCCATGAGGTTGTTGTAAAAAGCGCGCCCGACGAGGTATTCGATGGAAAGGTAATACGCGCAGCGCCTGCGGCGGGCGGCGAGCGCGTCGCGGTACGCCTCCGCGGCTACGATGGCGGAAATTTCGTTATAGAGTGCGGCGGCGTCTTTGCCGGCGGCGGAAACGGCGCGGATACTCTGTAAAATACGCTGCTTATTCATGCGGTTTCTCCTCCCCGAACGGGCGGGGTTTTCTTTTATTATAGCACGCGGCAATGCAATTTGCAATACGCGGAATAAAATTCGGCGCATCTTCCCCGTTTTTTCGCGCGGCGCGCAAAGTTTATATCCTTCGCCGTTTTTCAAAAATTGAGCTGTATTTTCCCCGAAACAGCATACTTTTTGCGCATTTTGGCTCTTTTTTAATCAAAAAAGAAGACCTCCGCCGCAGCGAAGATCTTCCGCGGCGCGCCGCACGGGCGCGCCGCTTTTTATATGTATCGTTTTTTTCGCGGGAACGTACGCCCTTGCGGGCACCCCGCTCAGTCAAAATAATAGGGTTTGCCCGTCTTATCCGACTCGTAGATGCCTTCCAAAATGCGCGTGACAACCGCCGCCTGATCGGCCGTGACGTACAGTTTTCCCTTGCCGAGCACGGCGTCGGTGAAGGTTTTCGCCTCCAGATCTTCGGGCTTGCCGCCGCCCTCGCCCTCGAAAAAGGCGACCGCTCCGGCGCTCAGATCGGGAATGATCATCGCCTGCCTGCCGCCGATGACGGTGTTGATGCGCAGACCGTCGAGCATATCGGCGCCCGCTTTATCGCCGCAGATGGTCGTTACCGCCTCGATGGGGTTCGCCATGTTCAGCGCCCAGCTCGATTTAAGGTTGATGACCGCGCCGTTTTTCATGACCACGAAACCGAACGCGCTGTCCTCCGCGGTAAATTTATCCACGTCCCAATCCCCCCAGGCGTTGCCCGTATCGCGCTGTTTGTTGAGTTTGTGGAAGGTTTTGCCGACGCAATACGCGGGCTCGTAGTTGTTCATCATGAACAGCGTTAAATCGAGCGCGTGCGTGCCGATATCGATGAGCGGCCCGCCGCCCTGCTTTTCCTTATCGATGAACACGCCCCACGTGGGCACCGCGCGGCGGCGGATGGCGATCGCCTCCGCGTAGTAGATATCCCCGAACATTCCCTCCTCGGCGCGCTCCTTCATGTACAGCGCGTCGGGGCGGAAACGGTTCTGATACCCGATCGTGAGCACCTTGCCCGACTTATCGCGCGCATCGAGCATCTGTTTCGCCTCGGCGTAATTCATCGCCATCGGCTTTTCGCACAGAACGTGCTTGCCCGCGTTCAGCGCGGCGACCGTGATCTCGCAGTGCGAGCAGTTGGGCGTGAGCACCAAAACCGCGTCGATGCTCTTATCTTTGAGCAATTCACGGTAATCGGTATACACCGCATCTTCCGGCTTGCCGAAATCTTCGCGCGCCTTGAGAGCGCGCTCCTCGATAACGTCGCAGAACGCGACCATTTCCGCCGCGGGGTTCCTCTTTTCCGCGGGCATGTGCTTTCCGTTCGCGATGCCGCCGCAGCCGATAACGCCCATCCTAACTTTTTTATCCATTTTTTTCGATCCCTCTGTTTTTTATATTTTATCGAAAATTTCGATTTTTTTGCCTTATTTTGCCAATTTTTTCATGTTTTTGAGGCTCTTTTGCAGATATTCCGCTTCGCCGCAGGGATACTGCTCCACTTCGAGTATCGCCCAGGGGATGCCCTGCGCCTCCGCCTCGGCAAACACGCTTTCCATGCCGACGGCGCCCTCCCCTACGATCGGCTGCGGACTTTGCGCGGGATTTGCGGCGGCCGCTTCTTTGATATGCACGAAAGCGAGCGCGCCGCGCAGGCGCTTCATTTCTTCCGCGGCGTTTTTGCCCGCCACGGTCGCCCAAAACACGTCCAGCTCCGCTTTGATCCCCGCGTCGGAAACGATTTTGCCGATATAATCGTTCCCTCCCGCATACTCGTGCGCGTGGTTGTGATACCCGAACACCACCCCGCGCTTTTCCAACAGCGCTTTCGCCTTGGCGGTGCTTTCGAGCAATGCGGCGTATTTTTCGGGCGTTTCAAATTCTTCCGTGCCCACCCAGGGGATAAACACATAGCGGATATCCAGCGCGTCGATATACGGCAGGTTTTCCTCCAACACTTCGGGGCGGATATGCGCAGAAATCCCGCGCAAATTGTATTTTTGAAGCAATTTTTTCACTTCTTCGGGTGTTTTTCCGTAAAATCCGGCGAATTCCACGCCGTCGTACCCCGCTTCGCCGGCGAGGCGGAACACCTGCTCGGCGCCCGCGCGCTCCGCCGTTTCGCGCAGGCTGTATAATTGAACTCCGAATTTCATAGCAGTCCCTCGTTTCAAAATTTTTTCAAAACGCGCGATACGTGCGGTCACGCCCACCACATATCGGCGTTGCTCTCGGTTATGATGCTCTCCTTGACAAGTTTGATCGCCTTTTCCAGCCCTTCTTTGGGCGACATGAGCCCGTCTTCGTGTTCAATGGAGATCGTATCGTCGTACCCCGCCACTTTGAGCGCGGAAAAAACCTGTTTCCACAGCCCCGCATCGTGCCCGTAGCCGAGGGTGCGGAAAGACCACGCGCGCTCTGCCATCGCCGTGAACGACTTGGTATCCAACACGCCGTTTTTGCGGATATTGTGCCAGATGAGCTGCGTATCCTTGGCGTGAAAATAGTGGATCGCCTTTGCCGCGCCGAGGTCGCGTATCACTTCCAAAATATCCATCCCCTGCCAAAAGAGGTGCGAAGGGTCGATATTCGCGCCGACGATATCCCCCACCGCCCCGCGCAGGCGCAGGCAGGTGGCGGGGTTGTACACGCAAAAGCCGGGGTGCATTTCCAAAGCGATCTTTTTTACGCCGTTTTCCGCCGCAAAGGAGACCGCTTTTTTCCAATACGGGATGAGCACCTCGTTCCATTGCCATTCGAGCGCTTTCGGATAATCGGGCGGCCACGCGCAGGTTATCCACGAGGGAGCCTTCGCGTCGGGGTCGGATCCGGGGCAGCCCGAAAAGGTGACGATGCGATCGACGCCGATCTGCCCCGCGAGCACGCACGCCGCTTCGAAATCCGCTTCGAACGCGGCGGCAGTCGCCTTATCGGGATGCACGCAGTTGCCGTGCACCGCGAGCGCGGAAATGCCCATATTGTGCTTTTTGAACGTTTCCAAAAGCCGTTCGCGCGCCTTTTTATCCTTGCTCAAAACGAGCGCGTCCGCATGCGCTTTTCCCGGATATCCGCCCACGCCAAGCTCGAATTCGTCGACGCCGAGCGCGGAGAGATAGGCGAGGCTTTCGTCTAAACTGTAATCGCCCAAAATGCCGCTGACTACACTGATTTTCATAAATTTCTCCCTTTTTTTGTTGATTTTTTAAGAATTTTCAGCAATTTTTATATTTTTTCTTTGATGACGGTATTTTCCCGCGCGGAGCGCTCCGCCGCTTCCATCAGGCGGAAAACGCGCAAAACTTCTTCGCGGCGGATAAGCGGTTTTTCTTTCCCCGCGCACGCGGCGGCAAAATTTTTATAGAACGCGAACGGCTCGGCATGCACGATCGGCAGCGGAAACTGCCGCACCGTATCCCCCGCGCGCGGGGCCATCGTTTTAGTAAAGCCGTTGCCCGCCCGAATGCCGACCTTCGCGCCCTCCTTCGTAAGCGCGCGCGTGACGCCGCCGGACAAATCCCAATCTTCGATCGTCGCCGTTCCTTCGGTGCCGTAAACCTGCCAGCGGGGCAGATTGCGGAAACAATCGGTCGCAACGACCACCCGATAGCGCATCCCGTTTTCAAAATGAACGGAAAGGTCGCACCCGTCCTCCACTTCCTCGCCGTAGATATAGCTGTATTCGCAATACAGGCTGTCCGTATAGGAGGGCACGGCGAGCAGCATTTGGTCGATGAGGTGCACGCCCCAATCGAGCATCATTCCGCCGCCCTGCCTGCGCAGCTTGCGCCAATCGCCGGGAATGCCGTTGCAGCCCGTCACGCGGGATTCGATTTTATACACCTCTCCGATACAGCCGCTCTCGATAATGCCCTTTACGGTCAAAAAGTCATCGTCCCAGCGGCGGTTTTGGTGCACTTCGAACAGCACGCCCGCGCGCTCGGCCGCGTCCATCATTTCCCCCGCCTCGCGCGAATCGAGCGCGATCGGTTTTTCGCAGATGATATGCCTGCCCGCCGCCGCGGCCGCCCGCACATAGGGCGCATGCATATCGTTGGGCGTTGCGATAAGCACCGCCTCTGCCGCAGGGTCTTTCCAAATTTCCTCCGCAGACGAATATGCTTTCAGTCCCATTTTTTCCGCCGCACGCGAACGCTCGGCGCTTATATCGTATACCCCCGCCGCTTCGAGCGGAAAGGCAGGGGCGCTTTCCATATATTTTTGCAGGTTCCTGGCATGGTATTCCCCCATGCCGCCGAACCCGATGATCGCAAGTTTCATGACCTTTTTTCCTCTCGAAAATTGACTTTATCCGATAGTAATGATATAATACCACTGAATATTGCGGAATTCGTCGCATATTTTCACTAATATCTACCGAATATTGACTTTTATGAAACAACCTTTTTTTTATGAATCGCAGCACGACCGGGCGGACACCGTTGAATTTTTCAACGGCGGCGGGCATACCTATCCGCATTTTCACCGCTGCATCGAAATCATCTACATGAAAGGCGGCGCCCTCGGATGCGTTGTGAACGGCACGCAGTTTTGCGCCCTGCCGGACGAGATCGTTTTCGTGCACAAATGCTGCGTACACGAACTCATCCCCGCGCCCGCTTACGAAAACCATGTGCTCATCGTCGGGCCGCGCTATTCCGACGATATCGAAAGCATCTTCCAAAAGCGCACGCTGCCCGCGCACCTCACCGATAAAGAGTTCAACCGAACGCTGCGCCCCTATTTCGAGCGGCTGGGCGCATTGGTCGGAGAAAACAACGCCGATGCCGAGCTGATCATCAAGGGATATATCGACGTGATCGTCGGGAGCCTGCTGCGGCATTACGAGCGGGTGCCGACCGACGCGATGCCAAACCTCGGCACGGTGGTCGCGGTGCTCAATTATATCGACGACCACTTCACCGAACCCATCACGCTCGATTCCATATCCTCCGCGTTCGGGTACAACAAATATTATTTTTCCCGCCTGTTCAACCGCTATATCGGGGAAAATTTGAACAATTACATCAATATGATCCGCGTGCGCAACCTCGTTACGCAGGCGAAAAAGGCGGACAGCCCCGGCCTTGCGGCACTCGTATTTGAAAACGGATTCGATTCTATGACGACTTTTTACCGAAGTTTCTCCCGTTTTTACGACCGCCCGCCCACGGAAATTTTTAAAGACAAATAGAAAAAACGCGCAAAAATGGTGCAAAAAGCCGCAAATTTGACGCTTTTTCCCATTTTTTTCGCGTTTTTAAAACAATTCAGAAAAATTTATTTGCCTTATCAAATGTAGTTGTACGGTTAAAAGCGGTTTTTACAAATTTGGTTCTCTCTGCGGGATTCGGCCGATACCCCGCAGGGGACCCCTCGGCCGGGCGTCGCACGCATGCGCGTGCTCGCGCGAACCGACGCGCGCCTCTGCCCTCTCGCTCCGCTTTTCCTTCCTCTCGCGCGTTGGTTCGGTCTGCCGCCGCTACCAAAACACCCCCAAAGGCAAAACCTTTGGGGGTGTTTTGGTAGCGGCGGTGGGATTCGAACCTACGACCTATCGGGTATGAACCGATCGCTATAACCAACTAAGCTACGCCGCCATATGTATGCACGGAACGCTCCGCGCAAATTGTTCCCTTTTAAATAAGGGGCTCCCGAAAATCGCAACGGGTGTAACCCGTGAGATTTTTGGGAAAGAGGAGACGCAAACATCAGAGCAATAGGTTTGCACCCGTTGCAGACCTATGCGAAATATGTTTTGCGTCGACGTGGTTGCGGGGGCAGGATTCGAACCTGCGACCTTCGGGTTATGAGCCCGACGAGCTACCGAACTGCTCCACCCCGCGATATGGGCACCTTTCCGTAAAGATGCTTATTAATTTTATAGCATCGCGCTGTTTTTGTCAACCGTTTTTATCGCAAAATGCAAAATCGGGGCAAAAATATTTGTTTTCCCGACGAAAGGCGTGCCAAAAGAAGTCCGCAAAAGCGCCGCGAAACCAAAATACTTGACACACGGTCCTTTTTTGATTACAATTAGTAAATATCTTAAACATTATTTTATGATATTCGGACGGAATATGTTTGCCGCAGGTGCGGCAGACCGATCTTATTCCGCAAAACAAGGAGAGCAAATGGAGCTTACAGGAGCCGATATACTCATTCGCTGCCTGAAAGAACAGGGCGTTGACACCGTGTTCGGTTACCCCGGCGGGTGCGTGCTGGATATATACGACGCCATCTACCGCGACGGAACGCTGAAACACGTTCTTACGGCGCACGAGCAGGGCGCCTCCCACGCCGCCGACGGCTATGCGCGCGCGACGGGCAAGACGGGCGTCGTTATCGCGACGAGCGGGCCGGGTGCGACCAACCTCGTAACGGGCATCGCGACCGCGTACATGGATTCCGTTCCCCTCGTGGCGATCACGGGCAACGTTACCGTTTCCAATTTGGGGCGAGACAGCTTTCAGGAAGTGGACATCGCGGGGATCACCATGCCCGTGACCAAGCACAATTATATCGTTAAGGACGTTAAAAAGCTCGCGCAGACCATCCGCGAGGCGTTTTTTATCGCAAACGCGGGCAGAAAAGGCCCCGTGCTCATCGATATACCCAAAAACATTCAGACGGAGAAATGCGGCTACGAGGAGACGCTGCCCCTGCGCCATACGCCGAAAGCCGTTCCCGCGGATTCGCTTACAAAGATCGCGGCGGCATTGGAACGGGCGAAACGCCCGCTCATCCTCGCGGGCGGCGGGTGCATCGGTTCGAACGCCTCGGCCGCGCTGACCGCGTTTGCCAAGCGCATACAGGCGCCCGTCTGCGCGACGCTGATGGGATTGGGGGCATACCCCGCCTCCGACGGACAGTTTTTGGGGCTGATCGGCATGCACGGAACGGACGCCGCGGCAAAGGCGTTCCGCCGCGCCGACACGGTGATCGCCTGCGGTATGCGCTTTTCCGACCGCGTGGCGGGCGACCGCGTAAAATTCCGCGAGGGAAAGACGGTCATACAGTTCGACGTGGACGCCGCGGAGATCGACAAAAACGTGACGACCGACCTTTCGGTGATGGCGGACCTGAACGAAATTTTCAAGGCGCTCCTGCCCCAACTCAAACAGGCGGAGCATAAAGAGTGGCTGAAAGAGACGGCGGCATACAGAGAATACGAGGCGGCGAATTTCGATTCTTCCCTGCCCGCCTATAAAATTTTATCCGCGCTGCAAAAGTTTACGGACGCGGACACGCCCGTGGCGACGGACGTGGGGCAGCACCAAATGTGGACGGCGCAGTACCGCAAATTCGAGCGGCCGCGCACCCTGATCACGAGCGGCGGGCTGGGCACGATGGGGTTCGGCATGGGCGCGGCGATCGGCGCGTGCGTCGGAACGGGCAAAAAGACGGTGCTCGTAACGGGAGACGGAAGTTTCCATATGAACCTCAACGAGCTGTGCACGGCGGTAACACAGGAACTTCCGCTCGTGATCCTCCTGATGGACAACAACACGCTGGGCATGGTGCGGCAGTGGCAGACGCTCTTTTACGGCAAGCGCTACTCGCAGACGACGCTCGACCGCAAGACGGACTATGTGAAACTCGCGGAGGCGTTCGGCGCCAAGGGATATGTGATCGCGGGAGAAAAGGACATCCTGCCCGTGCTGAAACAGGCGTTTGCGGAGCGCGGGCCCGTGCTCGTGGACTGCAAGATCGGCATCGACGACAAGGTTCTGCCGATGATCCCGCCGGGAAAAACGTTCGGCGATATCATCACCAAACTGTGAGGAGGCGCAGAGATGAACAAATATACGATCACGGCGCTCCTCGCCAATAAGAGCGGCGTTTTGACAAGGCTTTCGGGGCTGTTTGCCCGCCGCGGATTCAATATCGACAGCATTTCCGCCTGCGCGACAGAGGACGAAAACTTTTCGCGCGTGACCATCGTGTTCACCGGCGACGAATATACCCTCTCGCAGATGACCAAACAGCTGGACAAGCTCATCGACGTGAAAAAGATCACCCTCGCGGACGAAAAGGACTCTGTTTTCCGCGAACTTTTGCTCATCAAAGTATCCGCACCCGCCGAAAAGCGCTCGGAACTCATCGAGATCAAGGAAGTTTACAAGGCGAAGATCGTCGATCTTTCGCCGAAAACGGCTATTTTGGAGCTTACGGGCGAACCGAACAAGCTGGACGGGTTCATCAAGGTGATCGAGCCGTACGGTATTCTCGAAATGGCGCGTACGGGCGTAACTTCCCTTTCGCGGGGAGAAAAATGCCTGAACGATTTGACCGACTACAACGAGATGATCTGATGCTCACCCTGCGCAAGACAACCGCAGACGATGCGGCTTTTTGGAAACGGTTGGGCAAAGCGATGCCCCAAGGCGGCGAAACTTATATGATCGAGGACGGCGCACAACATATCGGCGTTCTGCATTATACCCTGCTGTGGGAGGAACTCCCCTTTTTGAACCTGCTCCTGATCCGCGAGGATAAGCGGGGCGTGGGGTACGGAAAAGGCGCGCTTGCGCTTTGGGAAGAAAACTTGCGGGCGGCGGGTTACTGCACGGCGCTGCTTTCGACGCGGAAATCCGAGAGCGGGCAGCAATTTTTCCGCAAACTTGGCTATGCAGACTGCGGCGCGCTGGACATGCGCGGTTTTGCCCGGCCGCAGCCGGACGAAGAGCTGTTCTTATATAAAAACCTGTAAAAGATTGCAGACACGGCCTATAAAAGCCGAAAACGGCCAAACCGCCGTTAAAATCAATAAATTTTTATTCGGACAGAAGGTAATACTCATGAACAACATTTTTTCGGAAGGAACGGCAATGTCTTCCCAGCGCTCGCTCATGCGCGCGCTCGGCTGGACGGACAGCGAGATGAAAAAGCCCATCATCGGCATCATCTGCGCGCAGAGCGAGATCATCCCCGGACATATGTACCTCGACAAAATAGCCGAGGCGGTCAAAGAAGGCGTTATCGCCGCGGGCGGAAAACCCGTTATCGTCCCCTCCATCGGCGTATGCGACGGCATCGCCATGGGGCACGCGGGAATGCGCTACTCGCTGCCCTCGCGCGAGATCATCGCCGACAGTGCAGAAATTTTGGCGCGCGCGCACGCCTTTTCGGGCGTCGTGTTCGTGGGCAACTGCGATAAAATCATCCCCGGCATGCTGATGGCGGCGGTGCGGCTGAATCTGCCCTGCGCGTTCGTTTCGGGCGGGCCCATGCTCGCGGGCAAAATGCACGGCAAGCGGCTCTCCCTCTCCTCCATGTTCGAGGCGGTGGGCGCCTACAACGCGGGCAAGATCGATGCGGAAGAACTGCACGAATACGAGTGCTCTTCCTGCCCGACCTGCGGCTCCTGTTCGGGCATGTTCACGGCGAACAGCCTCAACTGCCTGACCGAAGCGCTGGGCATTTCCCTGCCCGGCAACGGCACGATCCCCATGGTCTATTCCCGCCGCATCATGCTCGCCAAGGAGACGGGCGAAGCGGTGATGAACGCGGTGAAAAACGATATACGCCCCTCCGATATCCTCACGCCCAAGGCGATCAAAAACGCGGTGGCGGTGGATAACGCCATCGGCGCCTCCTCCAACAGCGTGTTGCACCTGTTGGCGCTGGCGAACGAGATGGGCATGAGCGAAAAGGATTTTTCCGTCGATACGTTCAACGAAGTGAGCGCGAAAGTGCCGCATATATGCAAACTTGCGCCCGCGGGCGAGCATTATATCGAAGATCTGAACGAGGCGGGCGGCATTTCCGCCGTCATCAAACAGTTGGAAGGGGCGGGACTCTTTGACGGCTCGGCGATGACCGTTTCGGGCGTTTCGCAGCACGAGCGGGTGAAAAACGCGCGCGTTTTGGACGATTCCGTCATCCGCCCGATGAATAACCCCTACTCCCCGACGGGCGGGCTGGCGATCTTGAAAGGCAACCTCGCCGCAGACGGCGCCGTCGTGAAAAAGAGCGCGGTCGATCCCGCGATGCTCAAACACAGCGGCCCTGCCAAGGTGTTCGACAGCGAGGAGACGGCCATGGAGGCCATCTCCACGGGTAAGATCGTCAAGGGCGACGTGGTGGTCATCCGCTATGAAGGGCCGAAAGGCGGCCCCGGCATGCGCGAGATGCTCTCCCCCACTTCCGCCATCGTGGGCGCGGGATTGGGCGCGGACGTGGCGCTCATCACCGACGGAAGGTTTTCGGGCGCGACGCGGGGAGCCGCGATCGGGCACGTTTGCCCCGAGGCGGCGGCGGGCGGCCCCATCGGCGTGGTCAAGGACGGCGACATCATCGATATCGACATTGAAAAGGGCGAGATCAACCTGCGCATCGGCGAGAAAGAACTCGCGGAACGCTTGAAAAATTTCAAACCCCTCGAAAAGGACGTAGACGGATACCTGAAACGCTACCGCGCGCAGGTGACGTCGGCGAGCAGAGGAGCGGTACTTGGCTCACAAAAATAATTTCGAGCTGTCGAAATTATTTTTCGTGATTTTGAGGGCTCTGCCCTCTGCCGCGCGCAATTTCAGGGCACACCATATTACGCGCGCGGCATTCACCCGCTCCGCGAGGGCGCAGCCCGCTGCCCTGCCGAGGGTTCCCGTTTACGGGAAACGGCAGATGTCGCAGGTATGCGACAAATTGGGTGCGCTAATCCAAAATAGCGATTTTGGAACGCGCAGTTGATTATTAAAATAATAACTCGCAAAAACGGAAATCGCAATTTTCGTTTTTGCCCTCAATATGCCGAAGGGCATATGCGGAAAGAGTGAATTTGCGCGCATAAAGGTATGAGAGCCATTAAAAAGCGCGCAAAGAGAGAAAACAGGCGGTCAGCGGCGAAGCCGCGCGCCCGCGGGTTTTCTTTAAAATCAAGCAAAAGCTCTCATCTCTTTTGAGAGATTTTGCGCGAAGGTAAAACAATCACTCGTGCAAGCAAAACCACGCTTTTGCGCAGCGCAACCCTATTTGCAAACACTTTTGCTCGCGCAGGAAAGGTGAAGCCGCGCAATTTTGATAATATGCGTGCGCCGAACTATTGCGCGGCGAGGAAAACTCCGATTGCCCCGAGCAAAGCGAGGGCAATGGGGTTGTCCTCCAATCACGGAAAACCGCAGGCGTCAGCTCGCCGAGGTTTTCGTGAACGAGGAGTTACTTTATGAAATTACAGATATTCGATTCTACCCTGCGCGACGGAGCGCAGGGCGCAAACATTTCTTTCTCCGTCGACGACAAGATCAAGGTCATCGAAACGCTCGATAAGCTGGGCGTCGACTTCATCGAGGCGGGCAATCCCTTTTCCAACCCCGCCGAAATGCAATTCTTCCAAAAGATCCGCGGCATGAAGCTTTCGCACGCGCAGATCGTGGCGTTCGGCTCCACCCGCCGCAAGGGCATTTCCCCCGCGGAGGACAGCAACCTCAAATCCCTCCTCGCCGCGGGCACCGAATACGTGGCCATTTTCGGCAAGAGCCACATCCGCCACGTTACCGACGTCATCAAGGCGGCGCCGGAGGAAAACCTTGCGATGATCGAAGAGAGCGTGCGATTCCTGACCGAGCGCGGCAAAAAGGTCATTTTCGACGCGGAGCACTTTTTCGACGGGTACAAGGCCGACTCCGCCTATGCGATGCAGGCGCTCGAAAGGGCGCATTCTGCGGGCGCCTACGCGCTGTGCCTGTGCGACACGAACGGCGGCATTTTCCCCGACGAGGCGTACGAGATCACCAAAAAAGTGACCGATACTTTCCCTGAAACGATCGTCGCCATCCACTGCCACAACGACGGCGGGCTCGCCGTTGCCGATTCCATCGAGGCGGTAAAGGCGGGCGCACGGCAGATCCAGGGCACGTTTTTGGGGTTCGGCGAGCGGTGCGGCAACACCAACCTTTCCACCGTGATCTGCAACCTGCAATTAAAGCGCGGATACGAGTGCATCTCCGAGGAAAAGCTCAAAGACATCTACGAGAGCGCGGCGACCATTGCGGACACGGCGAACACCGCCATACCCGAAAACCAGCCGTACATCGGCATGAACGCTTTCGCGCACAAGGCGGGGATGCACGCCGACGGAGTGCTGAAATACTCCTCCTCTTTCGAGCATATCGACCCCGAACGCATCGGGAACAAGCGCAAATTCCTCTTATCCGAAATTTCGGGCAAGAGCGCCATCTACGACAAACTGAAAAATTACTTCCCCGCCCTCGACAAGAACGGGAAAGAGATGGGCGAGATCGTGGCGCAGCTCAAAGAGCGGGCGCTGGCGGGGTACCAATACGAGGCGGCGGAGGCGAGTTTCGTTCTGCTCGTGGAAAAGATACTCGGCAAGTATAAAACTTCTTTCGACCTCATCAATTACAAGGTCATCAACGAACAGCCCGCCATCGAGGGCAAAGTCGCCTCGGCCATCATCAAGATCCGCGTGAACGGCGTAACGAAGATCGCCGCATCCGACGGCGAAGGCCCCGTGCACGCGATGGACCTTGCCCTGCGCGCGGCACTTTCCGAGTTCTACCCCGATATCGCAGGCGTATCCCTGACCGACTTTAAGGTGCGCGTTTTGGATTCGGACAAGGCGACCGCGGCAAAGGTGCGCGTTCTCATCACCTCGGCCGACAGCGCGGACAGTTGGACGACCGTCGGCGTTTCGGAGGACATCATCGAGGCGAGCTGGATCGCCTTGACCGACTCCATCGATTACGCGCTCATGCGGCGAAAATAGCGCTTTTATTCTCACCGTATGACCAGCGATGCGGAACGGACGGCCGATTTTTACGATTTTTCTCAATATTTTACACGCAATATTCATATTAAGGTCTTATAATAAGAAAGATACGGCGGCAAAATATTGAAAAAAGCGTATTCTCCGACGAGGATCGCACGCACACGCACATTGTGAGAAAAAGTGACAACTTACCCGACAGGAGCGAGTGAAATAAACGAGATGGCAAACGAAACACCGAATATCAAAATTTACATTTCCGGCCATGCGGACAGTTACGTTCCGCATCTGAACACCTTTTACCCTATCCGCGTCGGCGCGGCATCGGGCGGCGACGTGCCCGATGGTTGGCTGCGCGACGATACCGGCGAGAATATCTCCTCGAAGAATGAAAGCTATTGCGAATTGACGGCGCAATATTGGGCATGGAAAAACGACAGCGCAGATTATTATGGCTTCTTCCATTATCGGCGCTATTTCTCTTTTTCCGAACAGCATTTTCGTGCGAATCCCTTTGGGGAGGTCCACGAACCGTTCAACGACGGAGAAACCTTAAAAAAATATAAGATCGACGACGCAACGATCATCGATACGGTCAAAAAATACGATATCGTTATACCCGACGAGGGCGGCTTTTCCGAAAAGAACCTGACATTATACCGGCAATACTGTATTTCGACCGTACAACATGCTTCCGATCTGGATTTTGTGCTCGACATTATCCGCAGGGATTATCCGCAGATGTATCCCTACGCCAAACGCTATCTGAACCGCACACACGGCTATTTTTGCAATATGTTCATCATGAAGCGGGAACTTTTTTGCAAATACTGCGAATGGCTGTTTGATATTTTAGAAAAGCACGAGCGAGCCGTCGATATTTCCGATTACAGCAAACAGGCGCGGCGGGTGCACGGATATCTCGCGGAACGGCTGTGCGGCATCTATCTTTACTATCTCGAAAAGACATCCGATGTGAAAATCTTGAAATTGCAGCGCGTTTACTTTGAAAATACGGACAGGGAGCAGGATATCCTTCCCGCATTCGAAAAAGACAACGTTGCGGCGGTATTTTCCGCAAACGATCTGTATGCGCCCTATCTGTCCGCGCTTTTGCAATCGGTCAAAGAGCACAGCAGCGCGGAACACAATTACGATTTGCTCGTGCTGCATAAGGATATCTCCGAAACAAACCGCAGGAAACTGCAAAAGCAGGTCTGCGGCGAAAATATATCGCTGCGCTTTATCAATGTAAAGCGGCGGATGACAAAATATAAAAATCTCCCCCTGCGCGGGCATTTCCGCGAAGAGACATACTTCCGCCTTCTGCTGCCCGACCTGCTGCCCCGCTACGATAAAATTTTGTATCTCGACAGCGATATGATCGTATGCGAGGATATCGCCGAACTGTATGCGGAAAGCGTAGAGAATTATCTGCTCGCGGCCTGCAAAGACGCCGATACCGCCGGGCTGTACAACGGATACGAGCCGAATAAAAAAAATTACATGGACAACGTGCTGAAAATCAAAAAGCCTTACGAATATTTTCAGGCGGGCACGATTTTGTTTAATTTAAACATGTTCCGCAAAAACTATACCGTAGAGGAAGTGATGCGCTTTGCCATGTCCTATCCTTGGGAGTTGCTGGACCAGGACGTTCTGAACTATCTTGCCCAGGGCAAAACAAAGTTTATCGGCATGGAATGGAACGTGATGGTCGATTGGCGAGGGATCCGCATCAAAGAGATCATCGGCAGGGCGCCGCACTATCTTTACGATGAATATATGCGCGCGCGCAAAGCCCCGAAGATCATTCATTACGCGGGTCCGGCAAAGCCGTGGCACTCGCCGTCGTTCGATTTTGCGGATATCTTTTGGGATCACGCGCGGAGGACCCCCTATTACGAAACGGCGCTCATGCGCATGATGACGCTGCAAACCGCCAACATAAAGAGGAAGAAAAAGCGCTCCCTTCTGGAAACATGGATGCGTTCGGTCGCGAACGTGTTTTTCCCCGTGGGAACAAAGCGGCGCAGCAAATTGAAAAAGTTTCTGAAAATCAAGTAGCGGGAGAATTGTATGGATACCGAAAATACGATACGGGCCGTCGGCGCAGACCGCTGTACCGGCTGCGCCGCCTGTGCAAACATTTGCCCCACGGGCGCAATTAATATGAAATATGATGAGGAAGGATTTGTTTTCCCCATCATTGACACAAAAAAATGTGTAAACTGCGGAAAATGTCTGCAAATATGCCCAGCGGTATCCTTTTCTTTCAGCAATGACTCCGAGCCTTCCTGCTATGCCGTTTGGGCAGCAGACAAAGTACGTAAAGTAAGTTCTTCCGGGGGTATATTTACCGTTCTTGCAACGTATTTTTTAAAAAAAGGCGGAATCGTATTCGGCGCAGAATGGAGCCCGGATTACCGTACGGTACGGCACACTTATATTACAAAAATTTCTGAATTGGATCGTTTGCGGAGGAGCAAATATCTACAAAGCGAAATCGGCACCTCTTACAGCGACTGCAAGCGATTTTTGAATGAAGGAAAAACTGTTCTGTTCACAGGAACGCCCTGCCAAATTGCCGGTCTTACAAACTTTTTAGAAAAACACTACGACAATCTATATACAATCGATATCGTGTGCCACAGTGTCCCCTCCCGCAAAGCGTATCTTGCCTACGTTGCAGACAGAGAAAAAGAAGCTTCCTCCCATATGACGAGCATCAATTTCCGAGACAAGAAGAAATACGGCTGGAGACCCAGTATTCTGATGACTTTTGAAAACGGTAAAACATATACAAATAAAATCGGAAGTTGTACTTTTTACCGAGGTTTTATCCGCGGCATCATCAATCGTAAAAGCTGTGCATCCTGTAAATTTGCATCAATTCCCCGTCCCGGAGATCTCACTTTGGCCGATTTTTGGGGAATACAAAAATACAATGCTGATTATGATGATTGTCAAGGAACCTCCTGCCTGCTCGTAAACAACGACAGGTTCAATTCCATTTTCAAAAAGATTAAATTCCGTTTATTTGAAAACGTACCTTTGCAATTTGCAAAAGATAATAACGGCCAACTTGTATATCCGCTCAAGTCTCATCCCGGAAGACAATACTTCTTCGATTCCTTAGACAATATCGGGTACGACGCAGCGATACGGAAAACTTGGAGCGAATATAATCCGCCCGCAAAACCGACCGTTCCAAAATTTGAATACGATTTCGGCATTGTGGGCTGGTGGTATGGAACAAATTATGGTAGCTCGTTCACATACTATGCGTTACACTCTATTTTACAGGATATGGGATACCGTGTGCTGATGATCGATCAACCTCTCCCGTATCCAGACGCCCCCTCCGCCCCTCGCGAAACCATCAGCCGAAAATTTGCAAAAAAACATTACACTATCAGCGATCGATATCCCTTTAAAGAGCTGCGTACGCTGAACAGAAAATGCAAAGCGTTTATTCTCGGCTCTGACCAAATATTTAACAGCCAGTGTATTTGCGGAGAAGAACCTTTTTACTTGCTTGACTTTGTTGCCGATGATAAGAAAAAAATTGCTTTCGCGACTTCTTTTGGACACTCAAAACTACTGATGCCGCAAAACGAAAGGCAGTTGTTTTCGTATCGGCTCAGCCGTTTCAATTATCTCTCCGTACGTGAATTAGATGGCGTAGACTGCTGCAGAACATTGGGGCTGAAAGCAACTTTTTGCTTGGATCCCGTATTCCTCTGCGACAATAAACATTACTTGGAACTTGCGGCTCAGTCGGATAAAACAGAAACTGGCTATATTTTAATGTATATTTTAGACGTCTCGCCCGATATACGCAGGCTCGTATTGTTTTTGCAGTCAGCCTTGAAAAAGAAAGTACTCGTTATACTAGATGGACAAAGTAATTATACGGAAAATTTTCGCACGCTGGATTTGCCGGACAATATTGCAAATATTCAAGCCATAGAAGATTGGCATTACTATTTCGCAAACGCGGATATGATCGTTACCGATTCTTTCCACGGAACTTGCCTTGCCATTATCCACCGAAAAAACTTCTTTACTTTGATCAATAAACGGCGCGGAGTCGCTCGGTTAAACACTTTGCGGCAAGTTCTCGGCATTGACGACCGCATTTTTTCAACGCCGCAAAAATTGATTGAAAATGATATCATCTACCAAAACATCGATTACGGACAGATCGTTACAAAATTGGAAAACGAAAAGCAACATTCCCTGCTATGGCTGAAAACCGCTTTGACGACGGATACTCCTTCCCCTGCCGACTCGGCTGCACGTATACAAGCGCATCAAAGTTCGAGAAACAAAAAAAAGTCAAATCGCTCTTTTCTGTACATCGTTGCCGATGTGTTTTTCCCCATCGGAACAAAACGCCGCGAAAAACTCAAAAAATTTTTGGGAATAAAATAATCGGCGGGCTCACCAAAAAAAGGATCAAACGGCCGAATCGCAAATAACAAACGCCGCAAACAGACAGGAGCGCGTTCTCTCATTTTTAAGAGAACGCGCTCCTTTTTGTTTTACATAAAACCGCGAAAAGCGCCCGTCCTCACGCCTCCGCCAAAAGCTCCGCGAGCGGATTGCCCTTTTTGTAGGAGCAGTAGCTTATCAGTTCCGGCACGGTGAAATCCAGCGGTTTGATCATTTCCAATTTTCCCGCTTTTATCTCGTTTTCCGCCATTTTATAGGGCAGAAAGCTGTATCCGAGCCCGTCTTCCAGATATTGCGCCACTTTGCCGCTGTTGTCGATCTCAAAGCGGAAAGCGTGCCGCGGCGGAAAGAGCGAGCGAACGAATTCCCCCGCCTCCCCGAAGGCGAAATTGCACATGAGGTATTCGCTCTCGACCAGCTCCGCCTTGCGGATGCCCGACCGATAGGCGTTGCGCGCGGGCGAAACCAACAGCACCAATTTATCCGAAGAGAACTTTTTGCTCTCGTACCCCGCCTTTTTGAGCGGAAGATAGGTGAACGCCACGTCGACGATCCCGTCTTGCAGCATTTGCAGCAGATCGACCGAATGCCCCAACATGGTTTTGACGGCAACGTCGGAATGTTCGCGGAAAAAGCGCGAGATGAGCGGATACAGGCAGCTTTCGTATACGGCGTTGATGGCGCCGATGCGCAGTATCTTTTCGTACCGCGCCGCGGAGTTTACCTCCTGCACGAAACTCTCTTCCAGCTCGTTGATGCGCAGGGCATAGCTCAAAAACAGTTGCCCCTCCTCGGTCAGCTCCACGCCGCCCTGCCGCCGCACGAACAGTTTTTGCCCCGTTTCGCTCTCCAGCTCCGCGATGCGGTTGGTTACGGTAGACTGCGCCACATACATGCGCTCCGCCGTCCGCGTGAAGTTTTTCAGTTTTGATAACATGATAAACGTCTTTATCCCTTCGCTGTTCATGCCGCCCCTATTATAGAACCTTTGTGTGAAAATTGTAAAAAAGCGGCGCGATAATTTCGGATTACCGTTTCCGCCGAAACTCTTGCCGAGCAATTCGAATTTTCGATAAAAGCAATTAAAATTATCTATTTTATAAATCGTTTACAAATTATAGCATATGTGTTATAATGCTGTCAATCAAAAATCGCAAGAACAAGGAGATAACAGACGCTATGGGAATGACAATGTCGCAAAAGATCCTCGCTTACCATGCGGGGCTTGCAAGCGTAAAGGCGGGCCAACTGATCAATGCAGAGCTCGACATGGTGCTCGGCAACGACATCACCTCCCCCGTCGCCGTAAAAGAGTTTGAAAAGGCGGGCTTTGGCTGCATCCGATGCCCCGATCGGGTGAGCATGGTGATGGACCACTTTACCCCGAACAAGGACATCAAGGCGGCCGAACAGGTGAAAACGGTGCGCACTTTCGCGAACAAATACGGTGTAGACAACTTTTTCGACGTGGGGCGCATGGGCATCGAACACGCGCTGCTGCCCGAACAGGGTTTGGTCGGCGCGGGCGATCTGGTGATCGGCGCGGACAGCCACACCTGCACCTACGGGGCGCTCGGCGCCTTTTCGACGGGCGTAGGCTCGACGGATATGGCCGCCGGCATGATGAGCGGGCAATGCTGGTTCAAGGTGCCCTCCGCCATCAAATTCGTTTTGAAAAACAAGCCCGCAAAGTATATCTGCGGCAAGGATATCATCCTGCACATCATCGGGCTGATCGGCGTGGACGGCGCGCTGTATAAATCGATGGAGTTCGTCGGCGACGGCATACAGTACCTTTCCATCGACGACCGCTTCACCATCTGCAACATGGCGATCGAGGCGGGCGCGAAGAACGGCATCTTCCCCGTCGACGACGTGACGCGCGAATACCTCAACGGCCGCTTCCAGCGGGAGATCCGCGCATTCGAGGCGGATGCGGACGCCGAATACGAGCGCACCGTCGAGGTCGACCTCTCCAAACTGGAGCCGACCGTTTCCTTCCCCCACCTGCCCGAAAACACCCGCACCCCCGCCGAATGGGGCGACGTGAAGATCGACCAGGTAGTCATCGGTTCGTGCACGAACGGGCACATCACAGACCTTCGCATCGCGGCGGACATCCTCAAGGGCAAAAAGGTCGCCAAGGGCGTGCGCTGCATCATCATCCCCGCGACCAACACCATCTGGAAACAGGCGATGCACGAGGGATTGTTCGACGTGTTCATCGACGCGGGCGCGGTAGTCTCCACCCCGACCTGCGGACCCTGCCTGGGCGGGCACATGGGCATCCTCGCCGCGGGCGAGCGCGCCGTTGCCACGACCAACCGCAACTTCGTCGGGCGCATGGGGCATGTGGACAGCGAAGTGTACCTCGCTTCCCCTTACGTTGCGGCGGCGAGCGCCGTTGCGGGCAAGATCGCAACACCCGACCAGATCTGATCCACGCAAATCCCGGCGGCCCTATGGCTTTTGCCGAAGACAAGAACAGAAATAATAAAGGCGTTTTCTTTCCTCTCTTTTGAAAGAAAACGCGCGAAGGAGAATGCTATGACTGTTAAAGGAACTGTTTTCAGATACAAGAGCGACGTGGATACCGACGTGATCATCCCCGCGCGCTACCTCAATACCACCTCCGAGGCGGAGCTCGCCTCCCACTGCATGGAGGATATCGACAAAGATTTCGTAAAAAAGGTGAAAAAGGGCGACATCATCGTGGCGGAGGACAACTTCGGCTGCGGCTCTTCGCGCGAGCACGCGCCCATCGCCATCAAGGCGAGCGGCATTTCGCTCGTCATCGCCAACTCGTTCGCGCGCATCTTCTACCGCAACTCCATCAACATCGGGCTGCCCATTTTGGAGTGCCCCGAGGCGGTAAAGAACATCAAGGCGGGCGACGTTGTGTCCTGCGACCTTTCCAAGGGCGAGATCGTGAACGAAACGACGGGGCAGAAATTCCAGGCGGAACCCTTCCCCGAATTTATCCAGAACATCATCGATAAGGGCGGACTCATCGCCTCCATCAAAGCGGGAAAGTAAAGTAATTTGATAAGGGGAAAATGATGAGACCGTGCGCAAAAAAACAGTACGCAACCGGTTGCGGTTTTTCAAGGAGCGCATAATATGAAAAAGCTCAAAAAGCATACCCTCCGCGCGGAGCGGAATATCGTTTGCGCTTTGTGCGCGGTCATATTTTTGGTGTTCGCGGGCGCGACCATTGCGGGCTGGATTGCGGCGCCTTTCCCCATCGGTGCAGTTTTGACGGGCGTTGCCGCATTCGTGCTCGTTTTTACGGGGATTTTGTCGGGCGGCTGGATAAAATACGCCAAGCGCTACTACGCTTTAGCGGCCTCCCCCGATCACCCCACGGCGATCATCGGCGAGGGACTGACCGTGACCTTTTGCGCCGTATCCCCCGAAAAGGCGGCGGCGTACCTGCGCGAGGGCGCCGCGCTCGCGCCGCTGCCCGTGCGGTACACGCGCGAGCAGTGGCAACAGCGGAGCAATGCCGCCAAGGACATTAAGGCGCGCACGATCGGGGATGCGAAGACTGTTTCCTACTCTGCCGTATGCCCTTCCGACCTTGCGGCGCTGCAAAACAAAAAATGCGTGCTTTTGCGCAAGACGTATGCGGAAAACCGCGCCGTTTTCGACTATTGCGGAGTATTTGCCGCACAGCAGCCGCTCATCGCGGACGAATAAAAAGCTATTGTAACCATACTACGCCCTTTGCCGGGCAATCAAAGAGAGGTAATAACCATGAAAAAACATATCGCAGTACTCGCGGGCGACGGGATCGGCCCCGAGATCACGGACGGCGCAATCGCCGTTCTCAACAAAATCGGTGAAAAATTCGGGCACGAGTTCGAATTCGAGCACCTTTTGATGGGCGTTTGCGCCATCGAAGAGACGGGCGAGCCCCTGCCCCAGTACACCATCGACCGCTGCCTCGCTTCCGACAGCGTTCTGCTCGGCGCGGTGGGCGGCGCCGTCGGCGATAAACGCATCGAAAAGCTGCCCGGTCACCTGCGCCCCGAAGCGGGACTTTTGAAGATCCGTTCGGCTTTGGGCCTCTATTCCAACCTGCGCCCCGCAAAGCTGTTCCCCGCCTTAGCCGGCGCCTGCCCCTTGCGCAAAGACATTGCGGATAAGGGCATCGACCTCGTGGTGGTGCGCGAGCTTATCGGCGGCATCTACTTCGGCGAGCGCGGCAGAGGCACCGAAGAGGGCGGCGAATACGCCTACGACACCGAAAAGTACAACGTATCGGAGGTGACGCGCATCGCAAAGATCGCCTTCGAGCTGGCGAGAAAGCGCAGAAAACACGTTACGTCCATCGACAAGGCGAACGTTTTGGAATCTTCCCGCCTGTGGAGGGAAGTTGTGCACAACGTTGCCAAAGACTACCCCGACGTGGAACTTACCGACATGCTCGTGGACAACACGGCGATGCAGCTGGTAAAGAACCCCTCGCAGTTCGACGTGGTGCTCACCTCGAACATCTTCGGCGACATCCTCTCCGACGAGGCGGCGCAGATCACGGGGAGCATCGGCATGCTCGCCTCCTCCTCCCTCGGCGCGACCAAGCGCGGGCTGTATGAACCGATTCACGGCTCCGCGCCCGATATCGCGGGCAAAGACCTTGCAAACCCCATCGCGACCATCCTCTCCGCGGCGATGATGCTGCGCGACTCTTTTGATCTGACCGAGGAGGCGAAGGCGGTGGAAGATGCGGTGAACAAGGTGCTCGATGAGGGTTACCGCACCGCGGATATCATGAGCGAGGGCATGAAGCAGGTCAAGGGCAGCGAGATGACCAAGCTCATCGTGGAAAGGATCTGACCTTTTCCAAAACAGCGAGCTGTTTTTAGCCTTTTATCAATAAAAATTGCAGCAAAAAAGGACGGCGTTTGCCGTCCTTTTTTATAAAACGGCACTGCCATGCGGCAGTGCCGTTTATTCGCCATGGCGCACACATCGCAAATTTCTGTGCTATGCCGCTCACGATTGCATGAGCGACTTGCGGTATTTTGCCGGAGTTACGCCGACATACTTTTTGAAGATCTTGATGAAATAATTGCCGTCGTTATACCCCACCGCGTCGGCGGTGCGATCCACCGAGGCGCCCTCCATGAGCAGTTTTTTGGCGCTTTCCAGGCGCACGCGGGTGAGATAATCGCTGAACGTGGTGCCCATTTCGTTGCGGAACAGATGACTCAGATAGCAGGAACTCACGAATACGCTCTGCGCGAGCGTTTCCAGATCGATATCCTCGCTGTAATGGGCGTTGATGTAACGGATGGCCGCGGCGAGATGGGTGCTGGATATGCGCTTGCTGCGGCTTTCGTACACGACGTCGATAAAACTTTCCAATATCTCGATGGTGCTCGCGCACAGATCCTGAAAATCGATGTTGTCCAACAGCAGGCGCGAGCTCTTTTTAACGATCCCCGCGAGGGCGGAAAGGGGCGCGCCCGCCTCGACCGCGCTGCGCGACAAAAAGGCGGTAAACTCATACAGCTTCGCCTTGATGATATCGATATCCCCGCTCGCATAGGAAAATATCTCGTTCAAAAAGCGGTTAATGATCTTTTTTGCACTGTTCTTATCCCCAAGCTGCACATAGGCGATCAGTTCCTTTTCCAGTTCGATGGGGTATTTGTTGTAGCAGGGTTGGTTTTCCTTGATCTCCATTTCGCGCCGCACGCGCAGCCGCTCCAAGTTCATGCGCGAAATTTCCAGCCGCTGTTCGAGATATTTCCGCTCCTCGCCCGCCATGTATTCGACGAGCACGCGCAGCATTTCGGAGATGCTCGTCATATTTTCGCAATCCACCTGCCGCACGGCGGAAAACGTGCTTTCGCCGACGCTTACGCCCATTGAAAGGCACTTTTCGCGCATTTCCGAATAGAAATACTCGTCCTTTTCCCACAAAACGACCGGCCCCGTGGTGATATAGGCGATGCTCTGCCCGTCGATGCGGACCGCCGCGATGCACATGACGAGGCCGCAGGGCGTTTCGTATATGTAGCTCGATTTCAGCTCCTCCGCCTTTTTTCCGCTCTGCACGATCTTATCGCGGCAGACGCAGGAACCGCGCAAAAGTTCGCACAGCGAATGTTCGCTGCGGATGCTCATCTGCTCCGCGCCGCTCAAATCGTAGAGGGATACGTCTAACCCGCTCGTTTTGGAATAATTTTTGAACAGTTTTTCCAATTCGCGAAAGTTCAACAGTTCGCGCAAATTGATATTTTTTAAGTTCATCTTTCTCCGAAACGGCGCCATGCTTTCCGCGCGGCGCACGCTTGCCGATAGTATATACTATTTTTTGCAATTTTGCAAGGGGCAAAACGCAACTTTTTTCGGTTTCTTTTCCGAGGCTTTCATCGGCGCAGCGCCGTCAGTTTTCGCCGCTTTCAAAGCCCATGTTGCCGATGTACTCGTCCATGAAATCCGCATCGGCGGAAAGGTCGATGTATTCCGTCTCCTTTGCGAGCCTGACCGCGCGTTCGAGCGCCCTTTTGCTCAGCATACAAAGGCGCGTTCCCGCGAGCGCGGCGTTGCCGATGACCGTTTGCAGCGGCGCGTTTTCCGCGGGCAAAAGCCCCGTTTTGCGCGCATTTTCGCCGTCGAGATAGAACCCCAGCCCGCCCGCGATATACAGGCGCATTTCCGCGAGCGTTAGTCCCGCGCGCGCCGCGAGGACGCGGATCCCCGAATAGATGGCGCTCTTGGCGAGCTGGTAATTGCGCACGTCTTTCTGCGAAATGTACACGCCGCCGCCGATCTCGAACTTTTCGCCCTCCTCGAAGGCGCCCGTCTCGTCGATGACGCCCGATTTGAGCATGACCGCAAGCGCGTCGACGAGCCCCGCGCCGCAGATGCCGCGGGGCGGCTCTCCGCCGATGGTCGTATAACTGATTTTTCCGCCGGAGAGGGAAACGCCGTCGATCGCGCCCGCAACGCCGCCCGTGCCGCACTCGATGTTCGCGCCCTCAAAGCAGGGGCCCGCCGCAGTGGAAGTGCAGACGAATTTTCCGTGCGCGTGCGCGAGCATCTCGCCGTTGGTGCCGATATCGACGAGCAGGGCCTCCTCCCTATCCAGCCCCGCGGCGATCGCCCCCGCAACGATATCTGCGCCCACATAGGCGGATACGGAGGGAAGGATATGCACCTCCGCCGCCGAAAGCCCCACCTGCGCGCCCGAAAGCCGGCGGTACTCGGTAAAGGCGGGCGTGAACGGATAACGGCCGATGCCGGACACGTCTTCCCCGCAGAACAGGTGCAGCATGGTCGTATTTCCGCACACGGCAACCTTTTTCAGCTCTTTTATGGAATGGTTTTCTTTCAGACGCAGGATAGTCTCCTCGATCTGCCCGCGCACCGCCGCGGCGAGCAGATCCGCGTTCCCCTCCTCCGCGCTCATGATGCGGCTGATGACGTCTGCCCCGAAGGAGGCCTGCCGGTTGAGTTCGGCGCACTTTTCCAACACGGCGCCGCTCTTTAAGTCGCACAGGGCATAGGCGACGGTAGTGGTGCCGATATCCACGGCGAGGCCGATCCCCTCTTCGCCGTCGCACTCGGCGGCGCCGAGTTCACCCTCCGTGAGGCCGCCGCCCGCGTATTCACCCGCGCGGACGAACAATCCGTCTTCCGCCTCGGTGCGGCAGGCGAGGACTTCCTGCCACTCGCCGCCGAACGAGCCGCCGCGCACCTGCACGCGGCACTTTCCGCAGGTACCCCTGCCGCCGCAGCCGGCGGGAATGTTCACCCCCGCCGCCTGCAACAGGGAGAGAAGATCGTCCCCCTCTTTGCACTCGATTTCAAAATCGCGGTCTCCCGCCTGAACTGCTATGCGCATACAAACTCCTTTTTTCCGCCGAAAGCGGAAGAAAAAAGACAGTGCAAGGCGCGCTGTCTTTTCCGTTTACTCAATTTTCGCGAAATCAGTTGAAATAGGAACGCGCTTTTTCCGCCGCACTCGCCGCATCGGGCGTGTACGCGTCTGCGCCGATCTCATCGGCAAACGCCTGCGTAACGGGCGCGCCGCCGACCATGACCTTGACCTTATCGCGCAGTCCCGCAGCTTTCAACGCATCGATGATATCCTTCTGGTACATCATCGTGGTGGTGAGCAGAGCGGAGAGGCAAACGATATCCGCATTGTTTTCTTTGACCGCCTCGACGATCTTTTCCGCCGAGCAATCGACGCCCAAGTCGATCACGCGGATACCGGTGCCCTCGATCATCATCTTGACGAGGTTTTTGCCGATATCGTGCAAGTCGCCCTTGACGGTGCAGATGACCGCCGTGCCGACAGGCTCTACGCCCGAATCCGCCAACGCGGGTTTGAGGACCGCGAGCGCCGCATTCATCGCGCGCGCCGCGATGAGCACTTCGGGAACGAAAATTTCATTGTTTTTGAACTTCGTGCCGACGATACCCATGCCGGCGATCAAGCCTTCGGTAAGAATATCCTTGGGCGCTACGCCCGCCGCCAGCTCTTCGGACACAAGTGCCGCAAGATCTTTCGCTTTACCGCGCTGCAAGAGCGTGGAAATTTCTTCAAATTTTGCCATATGATCCTCCCAATATCCTTTGAGTTACGATATCATTATAGCACAACGGTTTGAAAAAAATAAGCGAATTATTTGTTATAAACGGGTAAAATATTGCTATCAGGCGGCAAAATTCGGGAAAAAAAGGGTAATATTTTGCTATGACGCCCTTTTGCCCGCCACCATGCCGAACGCCTTGCGCAGCGGCACGAACAATAGCGAAACGGTTACGACCGTGCATACCGACTGCGTTGCCATGACGATGAGCGAATTGTAAAAGTACACGAGCGCCGCGCGGGAAGAATACCCGTAAAACAGGGGCGTGATCACATCGTCGAGCAGCGTAAAGAGGATCGTCATCACGGCGGCAGTCAGCACCACGAGCACGAGGCGGAGGGGCGCGGCGAGCTTTTCGGTAAAGCGGGGCAACAGCCCGAACACGACGGCAAACAAATCGTAATAGACGAGGTAGAGGATGAGCGCCGTGGGCGAAAAGCCGAACACGAAACAGCGCAAAAGGGAAAACGCGATCGCCACCAATATGCCGCGGCGCGCGCCGAATGCGTAGCAATACCCCAAAAAGAGCACCGTTACGATCTCGACCCCCGCCACCATGCTCAAAGCGAGCTGCGCGGCAATAAGCAGGGCCGTCATCAAACTTATGAAGGCGATATCCTTCGCCGATTGAAAAAGAGCCCTGTTCTTTTGCACCTTTTAACCCCAAACTATCGTCGTAATGTAAATGACCGCTCCGTCCTCGATCGTCATCTTATCGATCCCGTTTAAGGACTCGGCAAGTGTTTCTCCTTCATATTCAACGGTCGTCATGCCTTCATAATCGTTTTTATCTGCATCCACGTTCGTATAAATATACAGATATACGCCTGCCGCGTTGTCCTGTTGAACAATATAATTATCGACCTTCGCAGGATTTCCCTGATAATCGGTACCGTCCTCCACTATCCCGATTCCCGTCAGCATAATGCCGGGAACACCTTTGCTGCTCGTGTAGCAGACAACTCCGTCTTCGGCAAGTTTATCGATAACGTCGATAGCCGTGTCATTGCTGGTAAACCCGTCTAAGTTCGCTTCAACGGTTTCAATCGTCCCGTTTTTGTCATCCATAACGAACGTCATCGTTCCGCTAAGCGCTTCGCCGGGTTCCTCGTTGTCGCAGGCGGCAAAGAGGGAGAGGCTCGCCGCGAGCGCGGCTACGAGAAGGATCGCCAAAGGTTTCCAAAGTTTTTTCATGATATAAACTCCTATAAAATTTTTCCGTCCGGAAGGGCACGGAACAAAAGCTCTTGCATGTTTGCCTTTCGCCAATAAAAAAAGCTTTCCGACCGGGCGGAAAGCAAGACAAGGGGGTACCCCCTGCGAGCGCTCCCCTCTGCCCGAAAGCGACGGCAAAAAATCCCGTGCGGCAGGTTACCCGGCTCGCCTCATCGGCTCACGGTAATGGCTGTTGCGGCGGATTTGCACCGCCTTCCCCTGCTCTCTGCGCCAAAAGGCGCAACTCGCCCGTTCCTTCGATTGTCATAAATAAGTATAGCACTCTTTTCCCGCGCGGACAAGCGTTTAATTTGCGAAAAAACAGCACTTTTTTGCAAAAAAGCGGAATTTCTTTCCCCTATAAAGAATATTCGTATATGTAATCGTCCATCACATATCCGCCGCCGATATCGGTTACGTCGGCGCCCGTGCGCACGAACCCAAACCGCTCGTATGCGCGTATCGCGCGCGCATTTCCCTTGTTGACGGTAAGATAGACCGCCCGCGACCCCAAGCGGCGCGCAGCCTCGGCAACTTCCTCCAAAGCGCGCTGGCCCAGCCCCTTGCCGCGGTTTTCCGCCGAAAGGTACAGTTTCGACAGGAACAGGCGGTCGCCTTCGGGTTTGAGCGCACAGTAACCGATCGTTTCGCCGCCGCGGCGGATACGGAAATACAGATAGTTTTCCCGCTCAACCTGCCCGCGCATCGCCTCCGCGCTCTGGAATTTTTCGGTCATATAGTCCACCTGCGCCTCGCCGAGCAGACCGTCGTACGCGGAATGCCACAGCGCCGCGATCTCCTTTTCCAGAGTGCCGAACTCCGACGGCGGCACGAGCGCGAACATCTTTTCTTCCATACCGTTCCCTCCGTTTTACCGCTCTATTGTACCGCTTTTCAAACAATTTGTCAACTTTTCCGAAAACCGCATTGCCGCGACGCATTTTCGCGCTTTGTGTTGCGGGCGGCAGCTCTTTCCCGCCGAACGGCCGAAAAAGTGCAAACTATGTAAAAACGAGAGTTTTTCCCTCCAAACGACAAAAAAATGCGCGGTTTTTTAACATTTTCGCGCAATATCGAGAATATAGTAATAGCGTAGACAAGCGCGGATGCGCGCATTTTTTCAGAGGTGAACATATGCAGGAGTTTGTGAGCGAATTCATCGGTCTGCCCCTTTTGACGCGCGGGGGAGAAAAGATCGGCTACATTAAAAACGTGCAGACGGACAAAAACCTGACGCGCGTGCGCAATTTAGAGTGCTGCGACGAGGAGGAAGAAGAATTTACCCTGCCCTATTCGGCGATCGCAAATTTCGGGAAAGGCGCGGCCGTGGTGAAGAGCGCGGCGGCGAAGGGATGTAAAAACTGCCAGCCGGCGCCCATGGGCATGGCGGTGTTCTCCAAAGAGGGCGACCTGCTCGGCTCGGTGCGCGATTTCGGACGGGATGGGGCGAACATCACGGCGCTCGTGCTTTCGGACGGGAAAGAAATTTCCGCAGAGCGCATCGTCAGCGTTACCGATACCGCCATCGTAGACCTTTCGGACGATTACACGCCCCGGCCCGTGGTGCGCACGAGGCGAAAACCCGCCGCCAAAGCGCCCGAACGGCGCGCGGACGGCCGCGAAGAAAAAAAGAAACCGACGGCCGAACGGGAAGACGCGCAGGAGGAAACGGAGATCGTAACGGTGCGCGCGGCGGCAAGCCCCGCCGAGGACGCGGCGCGGGAGATCGCGGCGGAGGAGAACACTGCAACGGAAACCGCCGCGCCGCAGACAAAGCGTGCGGGCAGCGGGCTGCTGACGGGCAAAATTTTGCCGCGCGACCTGCTCGACGCGCGCGGCAACCTCATCGCGCGGGAGGGAGCGAAGGTGACTGCCGACGTGATACGCAGCGCCATGCGGCACGACAAACTGTTCGAGCTGACGCTGCTGTGCTGCAACGCTCCGTTCGGCGTTTGGCGGCGATAAAAAGGCGATAAAAGAGGCGTGTGCCCGAAAAATCGGGTACACGCCCTTCTTTTTGCCTTAAAAAATGCCAAACGGAACCACCGCTCCGCCCGCTATCCGTTCATAAAGCGGAACAGGAAATACAGCCCGACCAGCACGGCCGCGCACACGAGAACGATGCCGCCGACCTTGAGGGGAGAAACCGGAGCCTTGCCCGTAACGGCGCCGTTGACGCCGTTGACGAAAAAGTTGTACAGCTTTTTGCGCCAACTGCAATGGCCGACGTAGATGGGGATCAACAGATATTTGTATGTAATGTCGCTGCACTGCATGGAGAGATTGAAAGAAGAAACCACGTCGTAAGAATAACCGCTCAGCACGGCGGCGCGGACGCGGCCGCGCATGATATTTTTGGCGTCTTCCCAACAGGTGAGCCCGTCTCGCGTGTACTGCGAGGCGGAATAACCGCTCAGATACTCCTGCGTATATTCGCGGCTCGCATTGGTATCGAAGGAGCGCAGACCGCTCATGGATTTTCCGTCGATCTTATCGGACGCGGAAACGAGCACGTCGTCAAACCCCATCGAGTAATGCCCGCGCACGGTAAAATAGCGGATACGGCGGTCGCGCACGGTGCGGCCGTTCACGCGGCGCGTCACATAATAGTAGCGCCCCAGCGTGGCGACGTAGTTGGATTCGGTATGCGAATCGAAGGAGAAAGCGGGAACATACACGCCGCCCAGCTTTTCGGGCGAGGCACTTTTGCGGAATTTGCGCGGTGCGAGCGAGCGTTTGCGTATCCATTTTTTGACCGATTCCCCCGCCTGTTCCCTGCTCACGCGGAACGGAACGACGGCATTGGGTTTCAAGCCGGAAAGCTCGTCGGTCGCAACGATGTTGCTCGTGCCGCAAAAGGGGCACGTTTTTACGATCTCGCCCTTGCCCAGAACCTCGCGCGCGCCGCAGTTTTCGCAGCGGAACACATGCGTCTCCGCGCCCCAGGAATTATCCTCCCGCATCAGCCGCTCGAAGTCCTGCTCCTCCGCACTCTTGGAATCGATGTCCGTCGTGGTGCCGCAGTGCTCGCAGTACAGCTTGCCGCTCTCCGAGTCGTACACCATATTCGCGCCGCAGGCGGGGCACTTTGTGACGGAAGTCTTGTTTTCGACCTCCTCGTTTTCCGCGCCTTCCGGCGCGGCCTGTGCCGCAGGCGCGCTCTCCTCGTCAAAACCGAACAAGTCGTCCGAACGATCGCTCATATCCCTCTCCTTTATTGTCTTGTTGATTCTTTGTTGTCTTGTTAATTATTATAGCGCGCGCGCGGAAAATTGTCAAGAACACTTCGCAAAAACACACAGACAGAAAAAAGGCGGAAAAAGAGCGCGGCTCTTCGCCGCGCTTATAGATCGTATTTCGCCATCATCTTCAATAGAGCCGCCAAAATATCGTTGAGCGCGTCCGCCTCCGCCGCGTTCAGCTCCGTTTTTGCATTGTAGATATGCAACAGGTCATCCATCTTCTGCATTTCCAGCCGGTCGCCCGCGCCCAAGGGCATCTCTTTGAGCCTGTCCAAAACCGAAAAGATATGCTCCAAACGCACGTCTTTATCCACATACACGCGCGCCGAATCGGTAAAACAGCAAACTTTTTGCGGCTTCGGCGCGGGCGCGGGAGGCGGAGAGATCTCCTCTTCTTCTGCGGCGAAAGGCGCCGGCTTGCTTTTGCCCCTATCCTTTTTTTCCCGCGGGCGGGCAGGAACGAGGCAGAGGGCGCCGTACAGGAGCAGGTACAGCGATTTGCCGCACAAGATCAGCGCGAGCACGGGGAACGCATCCTGCAAACTTCCGCCGCACAGGTACAGGGCGAGGAAGAGAAACAGGCACATATCGCCCAAAACGAGGTACCACACGCGGCTGCGCGCACGGAACTTCCCCGCGCACAGCAGGGCGAAAAAGGCGGCGAACGCCGCGAGCGGCAGGCAGAGCAAAACGAGCACGGCAATATCGCAAAACAGTCCTTCCGAACCGCGGAACAGCCCGATAAGGCGCTCGAAAACGCGCAATGACATGGGAATATCCCTCCGATAGCAATTACAACCATTATAGCCGGATTTTGCACGTTTTTCGGGAAAAATACCCACGTTTTTTGCCTTTTTTTGACGAAAACAGACCTCTTACACGGAAATTTCGATCTCAAACCCGCGCAGGATATTGACGATGTGCGTGCGCACCTTTTTGATGTTCGGCAGCCGCCGCGCCGCCGCCGCATACACGCGCAACTGCGGCGCATACGTTTCCTTCAACTGTGCCGCACCGTGGGAAGAATATTTGTAGTCGACGATGACGCACTCCTCCCCGCGCACCGCCATCAGGTCGATGACGCCCTGCACGAGCAGCTCGTCCTGCGCGTCCGTTTCGAGCACTTCGCAGGCGGGCACGCTCAAAAGAAAGGCGCGTTCCCGCCAGAGCGCGTACCCGTTCAGCCGCCCGAATACGGGCATGGACAGGATCTCGCGCAGGCGCGCCTCGTCCAGCGCGGGATATTCCGCGCGTAAAAGGACACACAGGCGCGCCGCCTCCTCGGCGGGCGGCGCGGAAAAATCGGCGCGTTCCAGCGCGGCGTGGTATGCCACGCCCGTTTCGGCGTCTGCCGCGCTCTCGTAAAATTCGCCCGCGGCGCGTTCCTCCCCTTCTTCCTCCGCAAACTGCGGGCGGGTATGCCCCTCCGAGCGATCCTTCACGATGGCGGAAGCGGAGGTCTTCACCCCCAATTTTACGCTGTTTTCGTGCGGATACGGCCTCGCATAGCGGCTCAGCACGGCGGCTTTGACCTCCTCGTCCGTTTCGCCCGTTGCGAGCACGCGGGGAGCGGGGCGGTCGAAATCGCCGCCGAACACGGGCGCGTACAGATCGCGGAATTTTTCAAAATCGACGAAATCGGCAAAGCAGGACGCATCGGATACGGCGTCGGCATTGAACGGGCGCTCCGTTTCGAACACGAGGTGCAAACAGCTCTTCGCGCGGGTGAGCGCGACGTACAGCAGGCGCATTTCGTCCTCCGCGCGCTTGCGCCGCAGGCGGGCGCGGATCACCGTGCGCAGAACGGTTTCCTCCGCGGTATAGGCGGCAAGGTCAAAGGCGGGCGGGGCGAACCCCCACTCGTCGTCGAAGAGTATGCCGCGCATATCCTCGGCGCTGAACCGTCCGTTCAGCCCCGCGACGATGATGACAGGGAATTCCAGCCCCTTGGAGGCGTGCATGGTCATCACGCGCACGGCGTTTTCGCCGCCGCTCTCCGAAAACCCGACGCTGTTGCCGCCGCTCTTTAATTTTTCCAAAAATTCGGGGACGGTCAACTCCCCCGCCTCCGCGATAAAGCGGCGCACGCGGCGCACCTTTTCCTCGCCGCAGGATTGGGAAAGGAGGGTGAGTTCCATGCCCGTTTCCGCCAAAATCGCCGCCAGCACCTCCGCCGCGCCCTTCACCGCGCTCAAAAGGCGGTAGCGCTCGGCGCGGGCGCGGAAGGCGCGCAGTTTTTCCGAAAGCGCGTCCGAATTTTTTACCGCATAATCCTCGCAGGCAAAGGAAAAGGACTCCTCCTGCCGGACAGAAAGACGTATCTTTGCGAGTTCCTCGTCCGTGATGCCGCCCATATCGCTCTTGAGCGCCGCGGCGAGGGGGATATCCTGCAGCCCGTTGTCCAAATATTGCAAAATGGCGGTGAGCGTTTTTATCTCGGCATAGTCGCAGATATTGACCTCCGCCGCCGACGCGACGGGGATGCCCCGCCGCACCAATTCCCCGACGATGCGCCCCGCCTTTTCCGTTTTTCCGCGCGTGAGCACGACGATATCGCCGTAGCCTATGCGCATCGGCTCGCCCGTGGCGGGATCCGGGCGCAGCCTGCCCGCCTCGCTCAAAACGATGTTCGCGATGAGCGCGCCCTCGGCATACTCCTCGTCTTCCTGCGGGGAAAGATGCTCGGCGACCGAATACACCCCCCGCTCCGACTTCTCCGCCTCCTCCCGTTCGGGAACGAATTCAAAGCGAACTTCGCCGCCCGCCTGCGCAACGCTGCCGGCGGTCATCATTGAAGTTTTGGCGTAATCGACGGAGCAGGTTTCCTCCGTCATCACGCCCGAAAACAGCTCGTTGACCGTTTGCAGCACCTTTTCGCAGCTGCGGAAATTGCCGTTGAGCGTCAAAGCGCGCCCCTCCGCCGCAAGGCGGGCGTATTTGCGCGCGAAGAAATCGGCACTGCAGCCGCGGAACCCGTAGATCGACTGCTTCGCGTCGCCCACCATGAACACGTTTTCGCCCGAAACGAGGGAGAGGATGCGCTCCTGCGCGGGGTTCACATCCTGATACTCGTCCACAAACACGTGCGAATAGCGCGCCCGCACCTCCTCGCGCACGGCGGGGATCTCCAACAGGCGCAGGCTCTCGTGTTCGAGGTCGGAAAAATCGAGCACGCCCGCGCGGCGTTTGAGCGAGCGGAATATCTCCGCAAAGGTCAAGATCAGCTCGCACAGCGCCGCCGCGACCTCGCCCGATGCAAAAAACGCGGCGCGCTCCTCCTCGCGCGAGCGGAACGCGGAGAGCGCCTTTTTCAGCGCGTCGACCTCCTCTTTGAGCGAGCCGAGCCGCTCGTCCAGCGCCAAGGCGGCCACGTCGCCAGCGTTTTTCAGCTTGGTGTTGGGCGGCTTGCTGATCAGTTTTAAATCCTTGATGCAGGCGGCCGCGGCGAACACGTCGCCCGCGGCGAGGATATCCTCCGCCAGCAAGAGGCGGGCGGCGATATACGCGGGATAGCGCGCGTCGAACGCGCCCGATTCGACGAAGGGCGCGCACTCCGCCTCCAGCGCGGCGCACCGCTCTTTCAGGCGCGCGGCGATCCTGCGCACGGGGATGAGCACCTCGTCCGCCAGCAAAGAAAAATGTTCCTCGTCGTAACGCGCGGGCAAATCGCGCAAAAATTGCTCGAAATCCGCCCGAACGATCGCCTTTTCGTACGATTTCAGCAGGATATCTCCCAATTTCCCGAACCCGCGCCCTCCCGCGAAAACACGGCAGAGCAACGCGAATTTCGGCGATTTTTCCGCCAAAAGCCGCTCAAAAGCGAGCGAAACGGCGCGGGATTTGAGTTTTTCCGTTTCCGCCTCGTCCGCCACGCGGAAGCCCCCGTCGATGTCCGTATGATAAAAATACCTGCGTATCACGTTGGTGCAGAAGGAATGCAGGGTGCAGATATCCGCCGTGCCGATCTCGGCCAGCTGATATTTTAGGCGCGCGCGGACGGGATCCTCCTTTGTTTCGTTGATGCGCGCCACGATGGCGGAGCGCAGGCGCTCCTTCATCTCCGCGGCGGCCGCCTTGGTGAAAGTTACCGCGAGCACGGAGGAGACCTCTGCCTTGCCCGATAGGATGAGCGAGATCATCTTTTCGATCATGACGAATGTTTTGCCGCTGCCGGCGGATGCGGAAACGAGCACTTCGCCCGCGGCGTCGATGGCGGCCTGCTGTTCGGGCGTCGGTTTGCGTGCGCTCATAGATCTCCCCTCCTTCGCTTGACGATTTCCACGATCTCCTCCCCCGTGACCTTTTTCTCCGAACGGGCGCCCGCGCTCGCGTCGAACCCGCACATGCCGCCGTAGGGGCAGAAATCGCACGCGCCGCGATAGGGCGACGCGGCGATGCAGCCCGCCTCCGTTTCCTTGGCACAGTTTTGCGCGGCGAGCACGGAATAGGCGATAAATGCGTCGAAATCCTCGCCCGAAAGCGCTTTTTTGTTCTTTTTTTGGTAATATGCGTCGATAAAGCGGCTCTTTTTGCCCGGCTCGACTAACTTATCGCTCATCTTGACGACCGCATCTTCCCCGACGGTGAACCCCTGCATACGGAAAGGACTGTCGTTATCGGGCGGGGTGAACGAAAGGCGCGCGGGGAAATAATAGGCGCCCGCCGCGATGCCCCCTTTCGACGCCGCCGAAAGGTACAGTTCGAGCTGCAATTTGCGCCCCGTGTAGTAATTTTCGGCGCTCACGTCGAAATACCCCGTTTTATAATCGACGACGCGCGCATACGGCCCGCAGCGGTCGACGCGATCGATCTTCCCCGCGAGCGAGATGTTCCGCCTGCCCGAAAGCAGGGGGATGCCGGGGAAGGGCGAACCGGGGTAGCCGAACGTTTTTTCCGCCGCGGCGACAATAAATTCGGAGCCGCGGATCTGTTCGAACACGTTTTTTCCGACGAGCACCGCCTCGTTTTCCAGCGAGGAGGCGGAATACTCCCCTTCCGCCGTATCCCGAAGGTAGCAAAAGGGCGCCTGTTCGAGCAGCTGCCGCGCCTGTTCGCGCAAGAACGGCTCGCAGTCGTTTTCGGTAAGTTCGGGCATCTTTTCCGCGAGCAGGCGCAGTATTTCGTGCATGAAATCGCCCGTATCGGTGACGCGCACGCTCGACTCTTCCCGCTCTTTCAAACCCAGCCCCCGCTCGGCAAAATTGCGGTAAGGGCAGTTGAAATACCCCTCCACAAAGGTGGGCGAAACGGTGCGCTTGCCGCGGAACGCGAGATCGGCCGCGTTCGGGATAAAGTTCTTTTCGCGCGCATCTGGGTACAGCAGCCCGCGCGGCGCCTCGCCCCGTTCAGACAGGGCGGCGTACAGCCCCGTGTGCGCGGCAAATCCGCCGCGGCCGCGGCGGAAAGAATCCGCCCGTTCGAGCAATTCGCGCACGGCGGGCACGCGCTCGCTGGCGAGGCAGGCGAGATAGCGGGCATAGGACGAGGCGGCCGTCTTTTCCGTGCGTTCGAGTACGGCGCGCGTGAGTACGGGCAGGGAACGCCCTTCTTGCGCGCACAGTGCGGCGCGGGCGCCGTCGATCAGTTCGCCGCGCTTGCACTCCTCTCCCCCGCGCGAAAGCGGATAAGACAGGTACAGCCGCGCGGAAAAGGAACAGAGCGCAAGCCCCGCATTTTCCCGCGCGCGCGCGTTTACTTCGCGTATCTTCGGCTGGATCTCCACCTGCAAAGAACGCAGGCGGTCGATGTCGCGGTCGGTGATGAGCGCGGTATCCGCGCCGGCGGGCGGCACGTCGGAAGTGAGCCCCGCCGCGAACACGACTTTCGACGCGCACTGCTTGCTCTCCGTGAGGCTGCCGACCGCAACGGCATCGGCATACTGCGGGATGAGGGAAACTTCCAGGGCGGTCAGCGCCTCGGCAAGCACGGAGGAAAACTCCTCCGCGCGCAGTTTTGCCCCGCCAGAGAGCTCTTCCGCCTCGCCGAGCACGCGCAAAATGCCGTCCAAGCCGCGCGACATGAATTCGCTCTCCGCCGCAAAGCCCTCCTCTTTGAGCCTTTTCGCGAGATCCTCCTGCGTTTTTCCGCAGCCGAACGAATCGAGCAGGCGGCACGCGAGGCGGCAGTATTCGCCCCCCGTCATCGCGGTGCGCGCGCCCTCGAACGCGGATAAAAATTTATCGCGCATGGCGGCGAGAACGAGCGGTTCCTCCGCCGTTTCCTTGATCGGCCGTTTCGCGCCGCCGCGGAAGTTCGCGAATTTCAAAAGATAATTGCGGTAGCGCTCGCGCGAGCCCCTGTCCTCCCCGAAAAAGGGATTTCCGATAAATGCGTCGGCATCGGCAGGTTCGAACCCGTCGGAAACCAGGGAAAACCAGCCGAGCAGGAATTTGGAGAGCGGATGCAGGAAAAGGCTCCGCTTTACGTCGGCATAATAAGGTATTTTATATTCGGAAAAAATTTTTTCCAGCCCGACGGAATACCCCGCCACATCGGGCAGAAAGAGGGAAATATCCCGCCAGCGCAAGCCGCGGTCGAGCACTTCGCTTTTGATCATTGCGGCGATAAAGGACAGCTCGTCGTCCTCGTCCGCCGCCTCGAAGATATGTACGTTCTCCGTGGACAGCCGCTCGGCGGGGTAAGCGGGTTCGAACAGGTTCCGGCGCAGCGCCTCTGCCTCGGCGCACGCGCGCGAGGGAAGATAGATCCTCTCGCATTCCGCGCCCGCCATGCGGCAGTATTTTTCAAACATGTCTGCCGCCTCGCCGGTGTACAGTTCCTCCTTTCCGCCGATAAATGCGCCCGAAACGCTCTTTGCCAGACGCAACGCGGCAAATATCCCCTCCGCCGCCTGCCGCGTAAAGGAAACGAACCCCGCGAACACGACGTTCGCGCCCGCCGCGCCGCCCGTTTCCATTGCCGCGGGCAAGTTTGCGAGCACGCCGCTCTCATCGACGTACCCCGTATCCAAAAAGGCGAGGTATTCGCGGTAAACGAGGGCGATATCCTCCAATTTTTCCGCCAAAAGCCTGTCTGCGTCCGCTTTGGCGCTTTCGAGCATTTCGGGCGTAACGAGCGCGGCGCGCAGTTGGGCGATGGTCTCGTACAGCCGCGCGGCACAGCCGGAAGGGTTTTTCCCGAAACAGCGCAGGCGGTCTGCACAGCGCACGGCGATCGCGCCGATCACGAGCACGGAACCCTGCTTGGTGAGCGGTTTTTTTCCGCCCGCACCGCGCAGAAAACGCGCAAAGGTGGTAACGGACGTATCGAACGCCACACCCTGCGCGCGCGCGACGGCGCGCTCCGCTTCCAGCGTGAGCCTGTCCTCGCAGAATATAAGGTTGCGTTCCCCGCACGGCAGGCGGGAAAGGTGCTCCGCAAGCTCCGTTACGGAGGGTGCGATATAGATTTTTACCTGCATATCTTTCCTCCCGCGCGGCATTTTTGCGCGCGGCGCGGCACGCGAAACGCCGGAAGGGGAGCGGGTTTTTCTTCCTCCTCCGCAGCCGCGCGCCGATATATAAATTAGTATAGCATATTTTTCTCTTTTTTTTAAGCAAATTTCACACGTTTTGCCTGTACAAACGTTTCGTTTTATGCTATACTAATAGATACAAATACCATTAAAGAAAGCAAAACGGAGTTTCAAAGATATGAAAAAATTGGCAGCTGCCGCGGCGGTCGTGCTCGCCGCGCTGTTCCTGTTTGCCGGCTGTTCGTCGCAGATCACCGTGACCCTCTATTCGGGCTGGCTGAGCAACACGGCGAACAATTACGAACGTGATTTTTACGAATCGCTCGATTATAAGGTGTCGTTCACCCCCGCGGAAACGAGCACCTGGGTGTCCTACGCCGTAGACGAAAGCGAAGCGAACAGTTCCTACAACATTACCACGGAGGCGATCGGGACATACACCTGCCCCGAAAACGCGGTCACCTATACCAACGTTTATCAATTGACGATAACCATTCAGACCGCCGCCAGCTTCTCTTTTTCGGCGGACGGCGCTGAGCAGACGGTAGCGTTCGGCGGAGAGAACGACGAAAACCCCGACAACGACCCCGCGGAAGATTTTCAGGCGGACGACGCCGACAGCGTGGTGTATACGGTATGGTTCTGCTCGCTCGACTCGACTTCGAACTCCTCGGAAAACGAAAGTCTCGCCCAACCCGCCCTGCGCCCTATCCGCAGCGTGCAGGAAGTGCGCTCGCACGGGCTGCAATCCCAGGGGCAGCTGTACGTAAATATGTTCAATTACACGATCACCACCGTGTACGACGAAACGTGCGACAACGCGACGATCACCTATGAAGATGCCTATGCCGACCTTTCTTCGGAGGACAGCGCAGCTAGCGACTATGTGCGTAAAACGCCGCTCATTCACCCCGCAAATCGCACCGTTTCCGATCTGCAGAAAAATTATTCCTGCTTTGACAATGCGCAGCTGTATTTTATGGCGCGCGGGCTGACGCAGAGCACCGAAACCTCGCAGACGGTGACCGTGGTGGGCGGGACCGCCAACAATATCCCCGCAACCATGACGATCTCCTGGTCGGAATTGGTGGACCGCTCCGTTGATTTTACCCTCGACGGCGAACAGGTGAGCGGAATGATCCCCACGGCAGTCACCAACTTTTCCCTCGGTGATTCCATTTATACGGGCGAGGGCGCGACCGTGATTTACGCGCAGAGGCAGACGCCGAATACCTATCACTGCCTGCCCGTGAGCATCGAAGAACCGCTGGGCTATTCGCTCGGTTCCACCGTGTATACGCTGAAAGAGGCCTCGTACACGCGCGGCGCGCAGGAAACCGCCTGATACGCCGCACCGAACCGGCACGGTTTCGAAAAATAAGAAATAGTTGAAAAAACGGCAAAAGCCGCCCGGTCGGGCGGCTTTTTTGTTGTTTTTTTCGCCTTTTTCAGGCGGTTGTTCCGTTTTGTTTGCGGAGGGGCGATTCCCTCGGCCTCCCTTTTTCGTTTCCGTATGCGGCGCTGCGCTTTTTCAGCGCTCCATACCCTCCTTTGCCGCGAGGTCCGCAATGAGCCGCTTTACGAATTTGAACGTGCTCGCGCCGCGCACCTTGACCGCCATGGGCGTATCCGCATACAGCGAAACGTCGCCCTTGTCCTCGACGGGGAATTTTGCGTCTGTATAGGCGGAAGGATCGAGCGCGAGGTGCACCATGATGCGCTTGCCCGCCATCGAAAACTTCGCCACGACCTTCTTTTTTTGGTATTTGAAGGTATCCCACCCGTGCGAAATGCGGGATTTTACGCCGCGGTAGGAGAGCAGTTCCTCTTTGAGCGCCGCGTACATTTCGCGCATTTCCGGCTCGGCGGCGGCGAGCTTATCCTCAAAGGAAAGGTTGCGCCTCTTTCCGCTCCTGTACCCGACGCCGAGCACCGCAAATGAGCCCTCCGCCGGTTCCCCTGCCGCGATCGCACCTTCCGAAGGCGCTTCAAAGTTTGCGCCATCTGCGGCCGTTTCCGCCGCAAGTTCGCCGCCGAACTCCTCCGCGGGATACGCCTCCGCGCCGTCTTCGGGGGCCAATTCTTCTTCGGGTTCGGGCTCCACGGCACACGCAGACTCCGGCTCTCCGCTCGCATCGCCCTCCGCGGGCTCCTCCGCAAACGGGACGAACGGCGGCGCGGTTTCGCCCTCCGCGGCCGCGCCCTGCCCGATGATGAGGCCTATGGGCGGCTCGGCCGCCTGCTCCTGCGGCATGGGCGCAAATTCGCCCGGCGGGGGCAGCGGTGCCTCCGCCGGATCGGGCGCGGCGAATGCGTTATGCTCATCCTGCGCGGGAACGATATCGGCGTCCTTAAAGCGTCTGCTGTGGGCGACCGCCGCCCAAATGACGATGGCGATGAGCGCCGCCAACGCGACCGCATTGATGACGATGAGCGCGATCTTCCAGCCCGTATTCCATTCAAACACGCCGCCCGCGGCGGCTATCTGCCCCCAAGAGAGCATATCGGCCAACCTCCCCTACTGTTTTTGCTTTTCCTTTGTTTTATTGCTTTATACTACCGTGATCGTCAGTGCAGCCGAAACGGGCATGCCCGCCGCGGGGTACTGCGTGTTGGTTACCCGCAACAACGTTACGATATACTCGCCCGCCGCAACTTGGCTGAAATTGAACGAGGCCGTTCCTTCCTGCGCCGCAAAATACATCGCCGAGCCGCTCTGCATGAGCAAAGCGCCGTTCTCCAGCGTAACTGCGGCCGTTTCCGTTACGAACGCGCCGCCGTCGACGCGGCGGACCTCCCATACATAGCGGGTGCTCGCGGCGGGATGGCGATAATCTTCGATCCTTTCCGCGCCGTCTTCGATATTATATTCGGCCTTCAGCGTTTTTCCGCTCGAAGTTCCCGAAACCGTGCGTACCGCCGCCCGATAGAACTTGATGGCGCACTGCGCGGCGGGGCGAACCGTACTCGGAGCGCTCCACGAGGGCGCGCCGTCTTTCCCGACGGCGATTACCGTATCGCCGTGCTTTATCTGCTCCCCATCGAACTCGTATGCGTTGACCGAAACGGAGGATGCAACGATATTCGCTGTACCGAAAGCAAAATTCTGCTTATTGTCGGGCAGGGTAACGACGAGGGAGAACACCTCGCTTGCGGCATCCGTTCGGTCGGGCTCGTCGGCAAAGCCGTTGAGCGGGCTGAACTGAGACGCGCCGCCGGTGCCGAGGCTGCCATTGACGGCGATCGCGCCGCTCGCATAAATCGTAACGCCCGAAACGCTGCTGCCCTCGGCGGTATAGCTGCCCGCCCAGAGCGCCGCGCCATTTTTGGAGTAATACAGCCGCAGCGAAGTGCCCGCAGGCAAGGCGGTGGCGGTATCGGTGCCGAAGGTAAAGGTCACGCCTTTCGCGCCCGCCTCGGTATTCACGCTGTATTGGGCGGTGAATATCCCGTCGGAATACAGAGCGTCGATCTTTTGCGTGTCATCGTCCTGCGCGTACAAAGCGAGGCTGTCGGCATGGATGCGGATATACAGGATGCCGCTGCGGTATTTTTTCGTCAATTCCTGCAAAACGTCGCGCGAAACGGAATACTCGCCGTCCGCCCCCGTGAAGTCAGCGGTTATATCTTGCGCATTTCCTTCTTTATCGACGATAAAGGCGCTGAAACGGGGTTCCCCTACCCAGCCGTTCGGGACGGAAATTTCAAAGGAAAAACCGTTTTTATCGTCGATGGGCACGATATTCCCCTCTCCGACCAAGCCCGGAGTCAGCCCCGAACTGACGGTTACGCCGCGCGGGCTGTCGATGACTACGTTGTACGTCCAGCGGGCGTAGAACATGAGCGGCCCGTTGACCGTGAGCGTTGCGCTGCCTAACAGGTCGTCGAACGAATTGCCGTACGAGGAAAGGGAGTTTGCCTCGCTCGCGAGGTAGAACCCTTCTAAATCGTACCCGTAGCGAGACGAGGCGAATTCCTCTGCTTTTGCCTCGATTTGACTTAAAATGTCCTCGCTCAATTGGCTGAGCGTTGAACCCGCCGCCACCGTGAGGATGAGCGGCTCGACAGTGCTGTCTGCATAATTCGGCAAAAATACGATATTGTAAACCTTGCTGAACGAAATATCGATCTCCAACTTTTCGATGCCCGTCATCATATCTGCGGGCAGGGTAAAGGTGTACGATCCGTCAGACTCCTTGTAGGTGTAGGGAATTATAAAAGTCTTTATTATGGTTCCATCGTTTTCATCCTTCCATGTCCATGACGCTTCTCCGCTTTGTTGGCCCGCAACGATGTTATCGATCGGCGTACCCGTCTTCGGCTCCGTACCGCCCTCAAGGGTGCGCTTTATCGTGATCGTGGGCGCGAGGCCGTAGCCCGGCTGCGGCGTTGCGGTGAATTTGTACGGCGTTCCCGAAACCGCCTTGCGGTCCGACGAAACGTTGGCGCCGCTCAAAGTAAAGGAAGACGCGACTTCCGTGCGCACGACGATTTGCGCCGTAGCGGGAGGGACGGGTTTTTCCGTATAATTGTTCAGTAAGTTGCAGGTGACGGTAAATTTGTCGTCCATTTTCGCATCGGCGGGTATCGTTATCGTGCCGTTGGGCGATACGGCGTTGCCGCTGAATTCGACTTCGACCATGTACGAACCGTAATAGGGGTATTCATGGTCTACAGTCGCCTCAAAGCGGACGGTATCGCCGGGGGCGTAGATATACGCGCCGCTTTCATCCTGCCCCATGCTCGGTGTATCGGCGCTCGGCTCGATGGTGATTTCGATGACCTTGTTGGGGCGGAATTCCGCGATGACGCCGTATGTTTTTGTTTTTTCCGTGTCCGTTGTATCGACGACTGTATATTCGACGACGACGATCACCCGCTCGGAAAGCGAGAGCGACGGCGTGAGCGTAAACTGCGTTTGGCTGCCCAGCGTACCCGTAAAGGCAAGCGATACCTTGCCGTTGAAGTGGGAGGGCTGCACCGCAGTTTTGCTGCTTAAAATGGCCTCAATATAGCTGTCATATTCCTCATCCTTCTTCGGATTTTGCTCGGCAGCGCTTGCAGAATACACTGCCGCCGCCGAAGGGAAATAATCGGTGCCGTTCGGCTTGACGAGCAGGTTTTGCACCTTTTCCAAATTGCCGCTGTTTACGAGCACATAGGTGTATTCGACATTTTCTCCGTTATAAGTTCCTTCATACGAATAAAATCCGTCCGCATTGCCGTCCGCGGTTTTTCCGCTGTCCGCATCGTACACGTCCAGGCCGAACGACTCCACGCTCGTTCCTTCGTCTACCACGATGGGATAGGAGCAAAGCTCGTAATTTTTGCCATCGACCGTTACGACGACGCTCGCATACGCCGTTCCCTGCGATGAGGCGGTAACCCAGTTCCCACTGCGTTCGACGATTCCGTCCGGGGAAATTTTGATCAGGCCTGAATTGACATAGTTATAGATATAAGCATCGCGATTATCCCCACTTGTTTCAAGTTCCAATGCATTGGAACCTGGAGTAAGGCGGATGGGGTAATTGCTGCCGATGCCCGATTGGTTTACATTTATCAGCGCGGTAGTCGTGCCCGCGTTTTCGCTGACGAAATAATTGTCGTTGCCGTAGGAAACGGATACGCTATTACTGCTATTATCGCTGCTTTTATCGGTGCCGATAGCGCCGACGTAGCCGATATAGCGTGTGGGCGCGGAGGCGCTCAACAGGGCGTTTGAATAACAATTTTGTACCTCGCTTATATTTTGGTACGTTCCTCCACTCTCTACGGCGGAAAAAATGCCGCCCGCATAAGCGTTATTCCCCTCAGACTCGGCGTGCACGGAAGTATCGATGACATAGCAGCCGCTGACCGTGCTCGACTGAATGATCCCCGCGATCCCTGCGGCATACGCCTCATAGGAGACGCTGCTCGCCGTAACGCTCGAACCGATGACGGCGCAATTTTCCGCCGTAAGAACTGCCCTGTACCATATGCCGCCGAACACGCCGCCCGCATAGGTGAGCATATCCTCCTCGCCGATCGCCTCGATGACGCTGTCGTACACATACACCTCCGAGACGGTCCCATACAAGTTGTTCCCGTAGGTATCCCTGTCCCTCTCGCACCCGAACACGCCGATCGCGCCGCCGACGTAGATATCATACGTCTTCTCGTTCGTTCCGTTATAATACGCCCGCCCGACGACGTGCGCGTTCTCTACCCTGCCGCCCGCAATTTTATAATCGGTATAATTGGTAAGCGTGCCCGATCCGTAGGAGACGGAGTTGCTGCCCGCGCCCGAACGGGTGGCGCCGACCAACCCGCCCACGCTCGCCGTGTTGGGATCGTTCGACGAGGTGAAGTAGATGAGCGAATTGCTCGCGGTATTGCCCTTAAAGTTAATATCGCTCGCAAAGCAGTTGGCGAGCATTCCGAATACGCCGCCGACGTAGCCTTCCGTTTTATAGTCGCCCCCGCCGGAAACAGCGTTCTGCACGCCGCGCACGGCATAGGCGGCGGCAGAGTTTGCGGTTACGCCGTTAAAATCGACCGTTATACCCGATAATCCGTATGAGCCGCTCGCACCGTAGCTCTCCGCATAGCCGATAAAGCCGCCCGCGTACACGTTGTTGCCGAAGCCGCTGAAAGTGGAGTTGTACGAATAGCCGAGGGCGTTGACGGAAACGTCGCGCCCGAAGTTGACGGAAACGTTGCTTATGGCGGCGGAACCGCTGCCCTGCGCCTTGCCCGCAAAGCCGCCCGCGGCAACGTCGCCGATGGCGGTGGAGCCTGCCTCGCGGCGGGCGGTAACGGTCGCGTTTTCCGCATACAGGTTGATGCCCGAAACGGAATAGCCCGATTGCAATTTCGAAGTAAACAGGCCGGCGCACACGTCGTACAGGAGGCTCCCCGAAAAATTGGAGAGGGCAGACTGCACCGCCTCTACCTCGAAATCGCTGCCTTCGTCGGTGAGGTAAAAATGCAATTCGTCCGTGCCGTCAGAAATTTTGAATGCGTTGTAGCCGAACAGGCCGCCCGCATAGGCGGGGCCGACGCCGTTTTGCGTGGCGCTCACGTTGACCGAGCAGGCGAAGGTGAAGGTGGGTTGTTCGGTCTCCTCGGTGTTGCTGCTCGCCGTATATAAAATTTTGGAAGCGCTGCCCGTTTCGATATACCCGACCATGCCGCCCGCGAACACGGCGCCGTTGCTGTTTGCGTCGAGCGTCTGCGCGGATACGGAGAGGGGCACGGTGCCCGTGCCCGTAAAGTTCACGCGCGAAATGGAGATCGTATTGTCCCCGTCGGTGTACATTCCGCCGACCAGCCCGCCCGCGACTGCGCCTGCGGAACCGTCATCATCATTATTGGGCGTGTTGTTCCCGATAAAGTCGTCCGCGTTGATGGAATTTTCGTTGTCGCTGTTGTTGATGACGGCGGAGAGTACGAAACTCGACTGAATGCTGCTGTCGATATTGCGGATGGTGATATTGCGCGGCGCCGACGTTTCGGGAAAGTCGTTGACCGCCGGCCCGACGTACACGACGCCCGCAAGCCCGCCGACAAACGCACTGCCCGAAGTTTCTGCCTCCGCATTGGCGATGAAGGAGGTGGAATTGGTGTTGTTTTCAAAGCTGTTCACATAGGCGTTTTGCAGAACGCCCGCAAGCCCGCCGATATACACGGAGGCTTTTTTCCCCTCCGTTATGCCCGAAATATCGCCGTAGGTGCCCTCGTAGCGCATAGCGGACCAATCCTCGACGGGTGCGGAGCAAAAGCCGAACAGGCCGCCGAGCGAGAGCGTCGCCCTTTTCGCCTGCACCGAAACGGACACCTGCGAAGATACGCCGTCGAGCACCACATTTTTGCCGACCGTGCCCGCCAAACCGCCCGCGTTGATGCGGTACGCGGAATCGCCGCCGCCCGACGTATCGCTGTTGTCGCCGCCCGACGTATTGTTGTTTCTGGTATTGACGGCGATACTTCCGCGCACGTCTGCCCCGCGCACGAGGCAGGGGTATGCGAAACCGTTCCCCTTCGCGTCGCCGTAAATGTAGGAGAAAAAGCCGAAATCGGCGGTTTTTACGCCGTTTACCGTCACAAAATCGCTTTCGGTTTCGTTATCGGTGAAGTATGTGGAGGAGAGATTGATATAGGCGTAGCGGCCGTTGAAATCGAAACACCCCTGGAAGGGCATTCCTCCCTCCTTTCTGCTGCCGATGCCCGTAAAGGGAATGCTCGTATTTTCCGTACTCGAAGACTCAACGATGATGTTCGACATGAGGCGGTAATACCCGTGTTGCAGGGCAGAATTTGCCGCAGCTCTTTTCGTTTCGTCCACTCCGCCGCCCTCCGCGCTCACGTCGAACCCGAACGCCGCATAATCATCGGCGGTGCCCTCCCCCTCGAAGATGCGGCCGAGGGCGAACACGTCTTGCTCGTCGTCGACGGTATAGGGGCGGGAGAACAGCTTGCCCGTATCGGAGGCGATAACGGGGCGCGATTTCACCGTTACGGAAAAATTGCTGCCCGCCTTTACGTTTTCGACCACGCAGCCGTAGTCGTAGGTGCCGTCGCCGTTGGTTCTCGTGATCTCTTCTCCGTTCGCCGTGCCCGTAATGCTGAGCGAGGAGAATATGCCCGTTTCGTTGACGACGGTAACGGTAACGACGGCGTTTTCGGGAACGTGATACCCGCCCCCGTCGGCGGCAAGCACGTCCGGCCCGCTGATATATACGGAGAGGGCGCCGTTTTCGTCGTCGATGGTAACATTGGACGAGATCGGCTCGTCCTCGGCGGAGCGGGTGCGCGGGATGGCGGAGAGCGCGGCAAAAATCAGCGACGCGCACAGCAGCGCCGCCAACAGTATGCCGATGATGGTTTTTATTCGCAAACTCTTCATGCCGATCCCTCCAAAACGGTGAACACGCTGTTCCCCGTATCCTCGCCTACGCCGGAAATATGTTCGTAATTTTCGTTACTGCCGTTGACCTTTGCCGAAACGGTGAGCGAATAACTATCCGCTGCCGTATAGAAATACAGGTCGATCTCGCTGCCCGGCAAAGCAAAAAACGTGTAGCTGTACCCGTTTTCGCCCAAGGCGGGCGTTACTATAATATTCGGATACGCGTCGGCAAAGCGCGCCGCGTCGAAAATGAGGCCCCCGTTCGCCGTAAAGGTGAGCGCCGCGCCGTAAGCGGTGCCGTTATGCAGAGGTTCGTCCGTAAAATCGGCGGCGGTGCGCAAGCTCACGCGGTACGCATTGAAACCGAAATACTCGTCCGAAACAAGGCTGCCCAGCGAAATCAGGCTCGCCGTGACCGAAATGTTGAACACCCGCCGATCGATATACGGCTCCTGCGTTTCCAGAACGATGGTGAGCGTTTCATAAACGCCCGGTGCAAGCGTTTCGCCCTTCGTGCGCTCGATGCGCAGGAGCACGGAATTGGTGCCTTGCACCTTTTCTTCGAGCGTCGTCAGCTCCGCGTATTCGGGCGACGCATCGTTGATCGGTTTGCCCGCGTCGTTTGCGAGAGAAACGGTATAATTTTTGCTTTGGGTGGCCTGCAATTCGGAGGCCTCCATCACCTTTTCGCCCCATGCGTCGGTGATGCCGGCGCTCCACTCTTCTTCGTTGGGCGTGCGCAGGGAATATTTGATATTGCGCTGCGATATAGCGAGTTCGCCCGACGAGTCGACCTCGAAATTGCTGAAATCGACGAGTATATACGCGACATCCGTACTGCCGCTGCCCGCCTGCATCCGCGACTGCAAAATGGCGGTTTGCCCCTCGCCGTTGTGCGCGAGGATAAAATTGGTATAACCGCCGCTGATGGTGTCGTTTTCCTCGAATACGAAACGGGAAAGCGACGTGCCCGCAAACACGAGCGCGAGCACGAGCGCCGCAAACAGCACTATGAAGTTGTATCGCCTTGCGAGCCGATCGCGTTTCATGCTTTCCCTCCGCCGTGTTTTGCCTGTGCCCGGATAGGCACCGCGCTTGCGCGCCGCGGCATCTTTCTGCCGCTCTATGCGTTCGCCCTTTCGGGCGTTTTTTGCGATTTTTATCTGAATTTTTGAATATTTAAGCGGTTTTTTCGCTCTTTTCGGCCATATTTTGCCGATTTTGCATTTTTTAGTGTTTCCGCCGCGTGCCTTGCCGCGTTACGGCTGCGTTTGCACCTGCTCTGCGTCGATATGCAGATCGAGCACCACGCGCGCGTCTGCATAATTATCCACATAAGAACCCACCTGCTGCGGCAGCGTTATATCCAGGAGGAAGGTGTATTCCTGCGCGTTTTCTTCCGCGGGCGCAAGGTACAGCCCCGTTTTGTGCTCATATACGGTTGTCTGCGTTTCCCCTTCCCCCACTGTTTCCGTAACCGTATAGAGGGTGTTGCCGTTAAGATCGTCCGGATTTTTCAAATAATCCGTTCCGGTGAGGGTGGAATCGGGCGAGATCGAATATTGCGTCCTCGTTCCGTCCGATATGTCGCCCAAAACATACAGGCTGAACGCCGCGCCTTGCAGCTCGCCGTCGTCGCTGCCGCCTGCGGGGAAATAATAGGTTTTCATTTTTCCGATCGAGCCGTCTGCGGCCTCCGGAAGTATTTCGATGCGGATGCTGAACGTTACGGTAACTTGCAGGTATACCTCGTTCCATTCGGCGCCGTTTCTGTCGGAAACGGAAAAGGTATAGTCGATCTCGTCGGTCGGGGCGACGGAATCGATCTGAATACTGTCGCCGCTGCCCATGCTGACCGCCTCGCCGTTGAGCAAAAGCTCTTCGCGGCGGTAATGCGCCACGCCCTGCGCGACCTCCGCCTGATCGCTGCCCCGATAGCTTTCGATAAAGCGGGAAAAGGTGAGCGTGCCGATGGCTATGTACAGCGCGAACGCGCACAGAAGTACAAGCGCGGCAAGCGAGCGCGTTTTATTCGGTTTTGTCGTCATCTGCCGCACCTCCTGTCTTTATTCGGTATACAGCCGTCCTTTTTCGGGGGCGAACGCTTTTCGCCCCGCCGCCCGCATGGGGCGTTTTTTGCCTTTACCGGGCGTTTTGTCTTTATCGGGTGTTTTCGCGCGAAAATCATCCGCGCACCGTTGCGCCGTTTTTGCGTCTTTTTTGCCGATTTTAAGTGCGTTTTTAGTGTTTTTTATACGTTTTTTCGCTTTTTTGCCCGAAGAACGGGTTTTTCACATTCTCAAAACAAATACGAATGCCACGGCGAGCGCAACGGTTATCCCCGCAAACAGCAACCCGTCGGGCGTTTTCAGCCATTCGAAAAACAATCCGATCCCCGGAACGACAGCAACTACCTCGCCCACGATCTGCCCGCGCGTAACGGGAGCGGTATCTTCGGAGGCGTTCGCGTCGCCCTTGGTGTAATAAAGGTTGCCCTCGGTGCGTATGATGCGGTGCGTTGTGGTCACGTCGGAACCCGCGGGAAGAAAGGTGATGACGTCGCCCACGCGGTAATCGCCCGTCTTTTGCACGATGACCAGATCGCCGATCTCGATGGAGCCGGACATGGAACCCGTTGCGACCACCAGCGCGGAATACCCGAATGCCGAAGGCGCCGCCGAGCGGTTCACCGCCCGATCGTACAGCAATGCCGCCGCCACGATCACGATGAATGCCGCGATCGTATACAGCACCGCGCGGCCGAGCGAACGGAGTATGCGCTCCCATTCGCTTTGGGGAGGATCGAACAGAACATCCATCGGGCTATCCCTCCGCCACCTGCGCCGTTACCGTTACGGTGAGCGTGAGTTCGCCGCCCTCTGCGCCGACCTGCGTATCCTGCCCGTCGTTCCCCTCGGCGGGCCATTCCCAGCCGAGCGTGAACAGGTGCGAGGATTCGGGTTCGAAGAGGAGGTCTTTTACCGTGAGCGTGCCCTGCCCCGCGCCGCCCGCAATGGCGGCGTTGTTCATTTTCAGCTCGTATTCGAGCGGAACGGGCGTAAGCCCTTCGCCGCGCGAAACTTCGAGCGTGATCGTGTAGCGCAGGCGCGTTTGCGTCGGGTTTTCGATGGCAAATTCGTATGTGCCGGAGGAGCCGGGCGCCAAAAGCGAATCCCCGAAGATATCGATATCCCCTTCCGCGCCCCATTCGCCGCCGTTGTCGCGGATGGTGAGCGTGGGATAAATATCGCCGGGGGGCGTTTCCTCCGCGTAACCCATCATAGAAGTGAACAGCACCGACAGCGCGAACATAAGGCACGCAAAGGCGAGCGCGACGATCAGCACGATCGTCCGCTTGTCGCGGGGCGCGATCCTGCCCAAGCGTTCGCCGTCTTTGTGCAGATACCCGTTTTCCGCGCGGAACGCGGTGTTTTCGCCGAGATAATGCAAGATTTCGTACTTGATGTTTTCGCCCTTGCTCATCTCCTCGCGCGTTTCGGTGCGGTCGTATGCGGCGATCTGTTTGCCGTTCAAATCGAAAATCCCGCGCTTGGCGATGCCGCACAAAAGGCGGCCGTCCGCATCGTATACTGCGCGGCAGTTGCTCTTTAATTGAATTTTTTCGATCGGCTCCGCCGTAAGTAAGGAATTTGCTTCCACTGCCTGCCACCCCTGTTCCGTTTGTATGCCGCGGCCGCACCGTTTGCACGGCCGCCTGCGCCGCACCGTTTTGCGGCGCGCTTTGCCTCATCTCCCTCCTATCCTATTCCCGTTCGGGCCTCCGCCCGAACGGGAAACAAGAGGTTTTTTTGATTTTGTTACTTCGCCGCGCCAAATACCCTTATTCGAGCACCTGCGTAGCAGAAACGTCCAAATCGATATTCAGCGTGGTCACACTTCCCGTCAGCGTATACTCAACGCCGTTATACTCGACCTTTTCCGAGGAACTTGCAATTTCCGAGGAACTTGCAAACGCGTACATGCCGAGGATGGTATCGCACTCGTCGCCGGTGAGCGCCGTGCCTTCCCCGTCGTCCGGCTGAACGGATACCTCGCTGTTATCAAACGCCCATTCCCACGTAACGGTATATTTTCCCGCCTTGGAATAGGTGCCGCCCGCCGCGACCTCTTCGTTCAACTCCGCCAACTTACCTTGCAGCTCACTAAACGAAAGATCTTCGGTCGCCGTCTCGGAATCTTTTTGAAGCGAAAACTTGATCGGATTGTACGTATACGTTTCGCCGCCCGCCGCTGCTTTCAAAACGATGTCCGCTCCTGTCAAAACCACACTAACGTCCGCTTTGACCTCCGCCGTACCGCTGATCTCGAACGTGAACGAACCCGTCGTGCCGGGAGCAACCGCATTCGCTGCCGCTTTGACCGCAACGCCCGTGCCTGTTCCCACAGCTTCCGCAAATTCTCCTTCGCCCTTCGTATAATCGGCCGAGAAGATGTTCCCCGCGTCCGCTTTAACGACAAAGCCCCACTTCGCTACCGTGGCGGAATCCGTGCCGCTGCCTTTCGATATGTAGCGCGCGAAAGTGAAACCGCCGAGAGTGAGCGCCAAGACCAGCAACAGCGCGATAGCGATGATGAGAACGGTCTTTTTGTTCTTGCCTGCATTCTCTCTGTTTTGCATACCAAAACCTCCTGAAAAAATTTTATTTTCAAACAGGAACCCGCCCGCAGGCGCGGCCCCGTGTTTGCCCGTAACGGCTTTTTTTCGCATTCGAAAATGCGAAAAAAAGGATATCCTTTTTGCTGAGGGAAACGCGCCTCGCGCCCCTCGCCCGTCTTTGTTTTTTTGCCCCGCGCCCCTGCAAATCGTATGCGGATGCGGCGCGAAATATTCGCACAGATCTATACGCGCGTATCCATGCGAAAAACCGGACCTATATTTTTGTCCGTACGAAAAAAACAAAAAGGAGGCACAAAAGTGCCCCCCCCCCGAAAATTACGAGATTTTACATTTATGATTCCGATTTGAAATATTTTGTCCTTATGCGTCGGTCTTGATCGGCCCGGCATCGCCGCACAAAAATGAAAATCGCATATGTAGGGAATAAAAAACGGCCGAAAAAGCCGCTCCTATCCCCGCATGAATGCTCGCACGGACGCCGAAGGCAAGCTCCCGTTCTCTTCCTTCGTATTATACGCGCGTACCGTGGCAAAATGCAAGAAATTATTGCCCTCGCAGGGGTATCCTAACAATTCCTAACGCAAAAAGCGGTAACTTCCCGAAAAAAATATTGCGTTACACCATACTATTGCAATAATTAATATACATGATACAAATTTATTATACTATACGATATGGATAATTGCAATACCTTTTCGAAAATTTTTTTGCAAAAATGCGCGAATTTGTAAAAAATACAAAATTGGCGGTAATTCCAAAGGCAAAAATGAAGGGCGCGCGGGCAAATCTGTTTGCGCCCATCCTAAAAACAGCGGCGCGTGCACGGAAAAAGCGGATCCGCAAAATTTTGCGGATCCGCTTTTTCGTGTTAAATTTTTTTCGTTTTGTATTGCGCTATTTTCAGCGGCGCACCGTATAGGTGGTGCCGGCGGGAGTATCGGTGAGAACGACGCCCTTTTCCGCCAATTCGTTGCGGATGCGGTCTGCCTCGGCGTAGTTTTTCGCCTTTTTCGCCGCCGCGCGCTCCGCAATGAGCCGCTCGATCTCCGCCGCGTCGGGGACCTCCGCCGAAGGCGCGGGTTCTTCCGCCTTCAAAAGGTCGAGCGAGAGAACGGTATCGAAGTCGGCCAGCAGCGCGCGCTTTGCGGCGCCGCTCAGATCCTTCGCTTTGAGAACGTCGTACACGGCGGTAACGGCGAGGGAGGTATTCAGATCGTTTGCGAGCGCGTCGGCAAACGCCTTTTTATAGGGCGCGCAGGCGGCGCCGTCGATCTCGCCTTCGTCGGGGAGCGCGAGCGCACGCGCCTTTAATTTGCGGTAGGCGAGCGCCGCGTTTTCAAAGGTATCTTCCGAATACACGAGCGATTTGCGGTAATGGGAAAGCAGGCAGAAAAAGCGGTATTCCATGGGAGAATGCCCCTCTTCCTGCAACTTTTTGAGCGTTAAAAACCCGCCCGAAGATTTGCTCATCTTGCCGCCCGCGGTGTTCAGGTGCAGAACGTGGAACCAATAGCGGCACCATTCGTGGCCGAGATACGCCTCGCTCTGCGCGATCTCGTTGGTGTGGTGCGGGAACACGTTGTCGATGCCGCCGCAGTGGATATCGACGTATTCGCCCAGATATTTCATGGCGATGCAGGAGCACTCGATGTGCCAGCCGGGATAGCCGACGCCCCACGGGCTGTCCCATTTGAGCGCCTGGTCTTCGAACTTAGACTGCGTGAACCACAGCACGAAGTCGTTTTTGTTGCGCTTGTTCGTATCCTCGTCTACCCCCTCGCGCACGCCGACTTCGAGGTCCTCTTCCTTAAAATTGAAAAATTTATGGTACTGCTTTACCTTGGAGGTATCGAAGTACACGTTTCCGCCCGCCTTGTACGCGAACCCGCGCTCCATCAGCGAGGCGATGACCTCGATGAAATCCTCCACGCAGCCGGTGGCGGGCTGCACCACGTCGGGCCGCTTGATGTTCAGCGCGGCGCAGTCTTCAAAGAATGCGTCGGTATAGTATTTGGCGAGCTCTAAAACCGTTTTATGCTCGCGCTTGGCGCCGAGCAGCATCTTGTCTTCGCCCGTGTCGGCATCGCTGGAAAGGTGGCCGATATCGGTGATGTTCATGACGCGCTTGACCTTATATCCCGCATAGCGGAGAGATTTTTCGAGCACGTCTTCCATCAGATAGGTGCGCAGGTTGCCGATATGGGCAAAATTGTAGACGGTCGGGCCGCAGGTGTACATATTCACTTTGCCCGCCTCGCGCGGAACAAATTCCTCGACCTGCCTCGTGAGAGTGTTGTACAGTTTCATAATTTTACTCCGAATTGTCGAATTGTTTTGAGTATAGCATACCGCCCGCGCCTTGGCAAGCGATACCGCGGGGATCGAAAAATTTTCTTTCAGCCCTTTTGCCGCGCAGAACGGTATTCGCGCACCGCCTCGGCGAGCGCGCGGACGGTTTCTTCCGCCGTTTTGCCCTCGCAGTCTACGGCGATATGCGCATATTTTTCATACAGCGGAACGCGCTCGGCATACAGGTCCGCCACCGTTTCGCCCGACCTGCGCATGACCACGCCGCGCAAAACGATGTTTTTCAGGCGGTTTTCGATGGTTTTTTCGCCGAGTTTGAGATAGACGACGGTGCCCATCTCCCGCAGATGGCGCATGGCGCGCTCGCCGTACACGGCGGAACCGCCCGTCGCCACCACGCACCGCTCCGCCCAGAGAGAGGCGAGCACGGTTTCTTCGATCTCGATGAATTTTTCCGCGCCGCGCCGGGCGATTATGTCGCAGAGCAGCGATTTTTGCTCGTTTTGAATGAGCAGATCGGTATCGATAAACCCGAACCCGATCGTTTTGGCGAGCAATACGCCCGCCGTGCTCTTGCCCGATGCGGGCATACCGATCAGAATAATATTCTCCATAGTTCACAAAATCCTCGGCGGGCTGCCGCCTGCGGATTTTCGTGATTTCAGGGAAAACCCGACACGCGCCGCCCCACGGCGGCGCGGTGTTCGGTTTTCCCTCCCGCGCGATTTTTTAGGGCACACACAGTGTTTTGATCGCGCGGTTCACCCTTTCCGCAGAAGGCGAAAGCATTCGCCAGATTGCGTGCGCTTTTTCAAAGACGCGGCTTTGAAACGCGCAGTTATTTATCTTAATATTTATGCCGCGCAAATTCACCCGCTCAGGCGCTTACGCGCACAATTTTTCACAAAATCCTCGGCGGGCTGCCGCCTGCGGAAATTCTTTCTCACGTTTTCCTCGCAAAGCCTTTTCATATTTATGCGACAAAACTTTCTTCGATACGGTCATTATTATACGTTTTTTTGCGGAAAATGTCAATTTTTCGTTGCGGAAAAGCGCGGTTTTATGGTATGATACGCGCATGGAACAGACGATGAACGGCGAAAACGCGGAGCTGTTGAAAAAACTGCCCTCCCTCCTGCTGCCGTGGTACGACAAAAACAAACGCGACCTGCCCTGGCGGGAAAACACCGACCCCTACCGGGTATGGATATCGGAGATCATGCTGCAACAGACGCGCGTGGAGGCGGCGAAGGAACATTATATCCGCTTTTTGCGCGAACTGCCGGACGCGGAGGCGCTCGCGCGCTGCCCCGAAGACAAGCTGTTCAAGCTGTGGGAAGGGCTGGGCTATTATTCGCGCGCGCGAAACCTGCAAAAAACGGCGAAGATCGTCGCCGAACAGGGCTTTCCGCAGACGGCGGAAAACTTGAAAAAACTGCCAGGCGTGGGCGAATATACGGCGGGAGCGATCGCCTCCATTGCATTCGGGCAGCCTTCGCCCGCCGTGGACGGGAACGTGATCCGCGTGCTCTCCCGCCTGCTCGCAGACGGCCGCCCCGCCGAAACGCTGAAAACGGAGTTTTTCAAACTGCTCGCGCCGGCATACCCCGCCGAGCGGTGCGGCGATTTTACGCAGAGCCTGATGGAGTTGGGCGCCACGGTGTGCCTGCCCTCCTCGCCCCTTTGCCTCGCGTGCCCGCTCCTCTCCCTCTGCAAAACAAAGAGCGACGCCCTGCCCGCCCGCAGGGAAAAACCGCAGCGGCGCAGACAGGATATCACCCTCCTTTTGTTCCGGACGGGCGAAAAGATCGCCGTTTGCCGCAGAAAAGCGGGCGTTTTACGGGGCATGTACGGATTTTTTACCATAGCCGCGCCCCTCACCGCGCCGCAGGCGGACGCATTTTTGCGCTGCACGGGCATGAAAAACTTTGCCGTGCGCGCGGGCGGCAGCCATAAGCACATATTTTCGCATATCGAGTGGGATATGACCGCGTATATCGTCGATTTGCAGAAAAACCCCGTACCGCCCGGCAGCGCCGAACAAGGCGAAACGGCGCAAAACCGCGCGGAAACCGAAATCGCGTGCGCGGCGGAAACCGAACTTACGGGCGCGGCGAAAAGCGAGAGCGCGGCGCAGGCGCCCCTCATCCCCGTGGGCACCGAAATTTCTGACTTTGCCGACCTGCAATACTTTACGAAAGAGGAGATCGATGAAAAAATTTCTCTCCCCTCCGCTTTCCGCTGGTGTTTAAAAATTTTGTAAAATACCGCAAAAACGGTAAAAAAACGGCGCATTTTTGCGCCGTTTTTCGTATAAAATCGTTATTTTTAATTTTGCGCCGAAGCGCAAGTTTTACTCCAAAATCGCCTTGATACGGCGGATGCCGCTCGCGGAAGACTGCTCCTTTACGATTTTGAAATGGCCGAGTTCGCCCGTGGCATTCGCGTGCGGGCCGCCGCACATTTCGCGCGAGAAAGTGCCGATGGAGTACGTTTTTACCACGTCGCCGTACTTATTGTCGAACACGCCGACGATGCCCTCGGCGCGCGCCTTGTCGTACGGCATCTCTTCGAACACGACGGGGATATTTTCCTTGATCTTTTCGTTTACGAGGTCTTCGACCGCCTTGATCTCCTCCTGCGTCATCGGGCGGGAAAAGTTGAAGTCGAACCGCAGGCGTTCGGGGGTAATGTTGCTGCCCTTTTGGTTGACGTCGGGCGAGAGGACCTGCTTTAACGCCGCGTTCAAAAGATGTGTTGCGGTATGCAGCCGGGTGGTCGCCACGCCCGTATCTGCGAGGCCGCCCTTAAATTCGCCCGCAGTGACCGCCGCATGGCTCTTTTCGCGGTGCTCTTTAAAGGCTTCTTCAAAGCCCTGCCCGTCTACCGTATAGCCGCGCTCGGCAGCCATTTCGACGGTCAGTTCGAGGGGGAAACCATAGGTATCGAACAGCTTGAACGCCGCCTTGCCGCCGATGGCCGTTTCCTTGACGTACGCGGGATCCTGCTTTGCCATGAACTCGTTTTTGCGCTCGATGCCCGCGATCGTCTTTTCAAACTCTTTCATCCCCTTTTCGAGGGTAGATTCGAACCGCTCGATCTCGCGCCCGATTTCCGCAAGGATATACTCCTCTTTCTGCGGCAAAAGCGGGTATGCCTCGCCGTATACGTCTTCGATAAACACCTTTGCAACGCCGAGCATCTCGGTGCTGGGTATCCCCAGCGCCTTGCAATAGCGGATGGCGCGGCGCATGAGCCTGCGCAGGATATATCCTGCGCCCGTATTGGAGGGCAAAATCCCGTTCACGTCGCCGATGAGCATGACCGTCGTGCGGGTATGGTCGGCGATGATGCGCATCGCTTTGCGGTCTTCCCCGCCGTCGTCGTACTTTTTGCCCGAAACCTTTTCGAGGTACGAGATCGCGCCGCTAAACAGGTCGGTCTTATACCCGTCCGTCAATCCGTTCAAAAAGGCGAGCATGCGATCCAGCCCGAACCCGGTATCGACGTTTTTGTTTTCCAGCGGAATATAGCCGCCTTTCGTCTTTTTGTACTGCATATACACGTCGTTGCCGATCTCGACGTAGCGGCCGCAGGGGCAGTTGATGTCGCAGTGTTCCCGCCCGCACTCCTTGTCCGTCAGCGGATAGAACCACTCGTTGTCCGGCCCGCAGGGGGTGCCTTCGGTACCTTCCAGCTCCCACCAGTTGTTGGACTTGTCCAAATAATAGATATGTTCCTTTTTGATGCCGAGCTTTTGCAAAAGTTCGGCGGTTTCGTCGTCGCGCGGGGCGGATTCGTTGCCCGCGAACACAGTGGAGCAAATTTTATCCTTGTCCAAACCGAACACTTCGGTCAAAAGTTCGAAGGACCACGCCGTCTTTTCCTTTTTGAAATAGTCGCCCAGCGACCAGTTGCCCATCATCTCGAAAAAGGTGAAGTGCGTCGCGTCGC
>ERZ1643247.248-NODE-248-length-69833-cov-62.877211_pt1 | contig 69833 bp, 54 predicted proteins | sample MGYA00579264_ERZ1643247 | MGnify/ENA primary metagenome ERZ1643247 (study PRJEB29033, sample SAMEA4952262) | chicken gut metagenome | biome: Broiler Chicken; feature: Gastrointestinal Tract; material: Caecum | place: Ireland | collected 2018 | study: Broiler... | reverse complement strand
CATCCAGATATACTCTCTGGAAGCCGGGGCCGTCTTTCTTATCCACCATCCGTTGCTCAAATAAACCGAGGGCGGCGCGGATGCAGTCCGTCATGGCGTTGCGGAGCGCCGGTGCTGCATAGGTCAGAAATTTCATGCCGCGTCCGGCATCAAACAAAGGGATCGCGTTCAGCAGGCCGATACTTCCCTCCTGCATCAAATCATCCAAATCAATTCCAATATCATTTTCATCCAGCCCCATGTTTCGGTATTGCTCCAGCGCAATTTTTCGGATGAATCCCAGATTCTTTTCCAGCAGAATGTCACGGGCAGCCGTATCCCCTTTCTGTGCCAGTCTGCACAGCTGCTCATTGCTCCGGGTCGGCATTTTGCTTCTCCTGCGCGTGGTCTAAGGTGGATTGGAGAAATTCCGTCAGCGCCTGACCGAACTTGTCTAATGCTTCCTTTTGCACACCGTCCATCCCCGCTGCGCTCTGGGTGACGGCGGCGGAAATCATTTCGGGCGTGATGGTCGGAGTATGAACATCCGCCCCTTTGGTGAGTTCGGTAAACATCTGCTGAGTGATGCCCTTGGTCAAGGACTGCGCTGCTGTGAAATCGTTGCCGATCTCTTTCTTCACTTCCCGCAGCGCCGCCATAAATGTGTTCTGTATCATCGTCAGGTCTGCCTGATATACGGGAACTTTCTGCCGGTTGACAGTTCTGGCCGCCTGCACCGCAGCGTCTGTTTTATTGTTTCGGCGCAGCATGGCGCTGAGAGTAGTAAGCATCTGGTTCTGTCCGGCGAAACCGGCGGCCAGCGTATCGTCAAAATATTGTTCAATCATATAGGTGACTTCTGCAAAGCGCGGGCTTTCCAACAGGCGGTTGACAATTTCAGCATTGGCTTTCCCGGTGTACAGATTCCGCGCCGCCTGCACCGACAGGCCCAGTTCTTCAATATCAAAATTTGTCCGGTCGGGTGTGTTGACTTCCCCCAGCAGGAAATCTGTGGAGACTTCAAACACTTTTGCAATGCGGAGCAAATGTTCTGTGCTGATCTTATCGGTCTTACCGCTGACAAACCGGCTGATGGCGCTCTCGGTGCTGCCGATGCGGGTCGCCAGCTGTGCCTGGGTAATTTTATGTTCCTTCATAAGCTCCTGCATCCGCTGCCGGATATTGCCGGGCAGATAGGCTCCCTCCATGTGACGCACCTCTCTTCTGAAAACTCTCTTTATCCATTATACCTGATAAAACCAGCGCGGGCAAATGCTTTCCGCTGGCTTCGCCGCTCTGAGGTCTTGCATTTTTGCAAGATTTCAGGGCGGCGTTTTTTCATTTCTTGCACTTTTAGCGGATTTTTCGGTCTATAGGCTTTTTCCCCGTATATTCAGGCAGACGGGCAGATACCGTCAATAAATGATGGAGGGCAAAGCCTATGAATTTGTTTGAAACTGTAAAATCTGCTGTTACTGTGAAGCAGGCCGCCGAATACTACGGCTGTAAGGTCAACCGGGGCGATATGATCTGCTGCCCCTTCCACGATGACCGGCATCCCAGCATGAAGCTGAACAGGGATTATTTCTATTGCTTTGGCTGCGGGGCCACCGGGGACGTGATTGACTTTGTGGCGCGGCTGTTCGGCCTGAGCAGCTACGAGGCCGCAAAGAAGCTGGCCTATGACTTTGGCATCGACCCGGACAAGCCCCCGGCAGCGATGGCCTTGAAAAAGCCCTATCCGCTGGCGCGGGCCTTCCGCAACGATGAGATGTACTGCCAGCGGGTGCTCTGCGATTATCTGCATCTGCTGGAACGCTGGAAGGTCGAATATGCCCCGCAATCGCCGGAGGATGAACTGGATGACCGCTTTGTGGAAGCCTGTCATATGATCGAGTATGTAAATGATTTGTTGGACGTTCTCATGTTTGCGGAACTGAAGCAGCGTGTGAAAGCGGTGGATATGCTGCTGAAGGACGGCACTATCACCGCGCTGGAGCAGCGGCTCAGACGTCTGGAAAAGGAGGTGCAGCACCGTGGCGAAGAACGAGCAATCGCGTGAGGCCAACCAGCCCATCTGGTTTGACGGCAAGAGTATCAATGAAGCCCTGTTTTGTGATGATTTTCTCGGCAGACACAAAATCATCTACACAAACGGGGCTTTTTTCACGCCTGATGGCCGCGTGACCGATGAGCTGCCACTGCGTGGAGAAATTTTTGAGGAACTGAAATGCTGTGCGGTCAGCAATATCCCCCGCAAAATCAGCAATATCGTGGAGCTGATGAAGCTGGCGGCGCTGGTAGAGGATTTCCCGCCGGAGGCTGACCGCATTCATCTGGCAAACGGCACGTTGTTTCTGGATGGCTCCTTTACGGAGGGAAAACCGGACATCGTGCGTTGCCGCCTGCCGGTGCTCTACAATCCCGATGCTCCCCCACCGACCCGTTGGCTGGCTTTTCTGGATGGGCTGCTTTACTCGGAGGACATTCCCACCTTGCAGGAGTTTATCGGGTACTGCCTGATTCCCAGCAACAAGGGCCAGCGCATGATGGTCATTAAGGGCAACGGCGGCGAGGGTAAAAGTCAGATTGGCGCGGTGCTGTCCACCCTGTTCGGCAGCAATATGAAAGATGGCAGCATCGGCAAAATCTCAGAGAATCGCTTCGCCCGCGCTGATCTGGAACACATTCTGCTGTGTGTGGACGACGATATGCGGATGGAGGCACTGCGCCAGACTAACTACGTCAAATCCATCGTCACCGCGCAGGGCAAGATGGATTTGGAGCATAAAGGCAAGCAGAGTTATCAGGGCTGGATGTGCGCCCGGCTGCTGGCATTCAGCAATGGCGACTTGCAGGCTCTCTTTGACCGCAGTGATGGCTTTTATCGGCGGCAGTTGGTGCTGACCGCCAAAGAGAAACCTGCCGACCGTGTGGATGATCCCGACCTGGCAGAGAAGATGAAGGCCGAGGTGGAGGGCATTCTGCTGTGGGCTTTTGCGGGATTGCAGCAGTTGGTAGCGAACAACTTCAAGTTCACCGAGAGCCAGCGCACCAAAGAGAACCGGGAGGCCGTCAAGCGGGACAACAATAACGTGTTTGATTTTCTGGAATCCGAGGGCTATATCCGGCTGAAAGCGGATGCGTCCATCAGTTCAAAGGATTGCTACGACATTTACCGGATGTGGTGCGAGGAAAACAGTCTGACTGCACTCAAACGCCGCAGTTTCAGCGATGCGCTGGTGGCAGCCTGCGGCAAGTACAATCTGGAACACTGCAACACGATCACCAATTCGGCAGGACGCCGGGTGTGGGGCTTTATGGGGATCGAGGCAGTGGCAAGGCCGCATATAAACGAGTTTACGGACGCTTCACAGTGTACGTACGTACCGGAAGACTGGCGGGATTGATTTTCGCTCTGGTCGCCGGTACGTATGTACGCAGCGATTCACCCTGTTACCTCATATATTAGAGGCGCTTCATGCGGATAAAGTGGTCGTGCCCATTTTGGGTACGACCAGAACCATGTAAATATTCTCGGTTTTGTGATGTGAAGTGGTTGGTGTCATTTTGAACCCGACCACTTTAGCAGGACGAAGTAGGTGTGGTCATTTTGACCACACCTAAAGCGGTCAGCAAAAGAGGTGATTTTGCAGGTATCTTTTGAAGCAATCTCAAAACGGCGAAATGTTTCTCTGTTATCTGCACACAGTTCATCAAATAGCGACTCGTGGAACTGTGCACACGCTGCACTATCTCGCGCAGATACAGCCCGAACGATGAAAAACCCCACATTTTCGTGAAGTTGAATATTCCGCCGTTGACCAACGATACGCAGGAAGCCATTTCTATCGCAAAACAGCATTTGCACAAATTTCACCATTGACCAAAGCCGGTGCGCTCCCCAGCGTAGCCGGTTCTTTTTATGACGCAACAGAAAATCATGTTTTAGTTGTCAAGTGACAAAGGGCGTCACTTGCGAAAATGGAGGATTACCATGAAATCAAGTATTCGAAACGAAATCAAGGCGCAGATCATCCGCGCCGGTTACACCATGCAGGAAGTCGTTGACCAGCTGCACGATGAATATGGTTGGAGCGACAGCGTATCCAATCTTTCCGGGAAATTGCAGCGGGAATCACTGCGGTATCGGGAGGCCGTGGAGCTGGCCGATGTGCTGGGGTACGATGTGGTCTGGCAGAAACGGAGGGATTGAGCATGGAAAAAGCACAATATGCGATTATGCGATTTGCAAAATACAAGGGGCCTGAAATCGGCAATATCGAGGCCCATAACGAGCGCACAAAGGAAAAGTACGCCAGCAATCCCGATGTGGATACCAGCCGAAGCAAGTACAACTTCCATCTTGTCAAACCGCCCGGCAAGTACCGGACGGAATCGGAACGGCAGATTTCTGCCGCCGGATGCCGTACCCGGAAGGACAGTATCCGTATGATCGAGACGCTGTTTACTGCCAGCCCGGAGTTCTTCAAGGGGAAGAAACGGGCGGAGATTCGGGTGTTTTTCGAGGAAGCCCTGCACTTTCTGGAACAGCATCAATCCAAAGAGACAATTATATCTGCCGTGGTGCATATGGACGAGAAAACGCCCCATATGCACCTTTGTTTTGTCCCTTTGACGGAGGATGGCAGGCTCAGCGCCAAAGACATTATGGGCAACAAAAAGAAGCTGACCTGGTGGCAGGATGAGTTCTGGAAACACATGGTCAAGAAATTCCCGGATTTGGAGCGCGGCGAAAGCGCCAGCCTGACCGGGCGCGACCACATTCCGCCCCGCGTGTTCAAGGAGATGACCCGACTGACCAAACAGAAGGAAAAACTGGGGCAACTGCTCACTGGCATTACTCCATTTAATGCAAAAAGCCGGGCGGAGGAAATCTGTAAGATTCTGGATACCTATATTCCCAGCGTGGAGAAGATGGACACGCTGCTGCGGAAATATGGCGTAGCCTTCACGAAAACAGCATCCGAAAACAAAAAGTTGAAAACGAAAAATGCCGAACTGGAAGAATCTCTTGCATCGGCGCAGAAGGTCAGCACCCTAAAGCAGATCGAAGACCTCAAGCTGCGGCGCGACTATGACAGTGCCGTGGCGATTTTGGAACAGATACCGGCAGAAGTTTTGAACATCTATGCGCAGAGCAGCCATAGAGGAAAGGAGCGGCCTATTGAGCAAAGTTTATGATGATCCGAAATATAATGCGGCGTTTGACCGCTGTGTTGATGTGATGGCGCGGCTGTTGCAGAAGTATGGTCCGCAGCTATTGGGGCAGATGCAGGAGACTGCGAATGCTGGCTGCACACGTTCTGTGGTATCGGGAAAGCAACCCGTTTCGGTGTATCAGGAATTTGACAAAGCCGCTTGATATAAATTCGATTTACACGTTGCGTATTTGTTTGGCGTATGCTATAATAAATACGCAACGTGTATTTTTGCTTTATGGGGTAAAAGAAATGGACTGCAAAACCAAAATAAAAGAATTGCGGGAAAGTACAGGCATGAACCGCAAGGAATTTTGTAAATATTTTCAGATTCCCTATCGGACTGTGACAGAGTGGGAACTGGATAACCGCCATGCGCCGGAATATGTGCTCCGTTTGTTGGAGTACTACATTCAGAATGAAGGTCTGGCGAAGAAGAAAGTAACGGATGAATGTTCAGAGATGGAAGAAAGGGGCGACCCGTATGAAGAAAACTAAAACAAAATGCTATCTTTATACACGGGTATCTACTTCCATGCAGGTGGACGGATACAGTCTGGATGCTCAGCGTGATAAGCTGCGAAAATACGCTGAATACGAAGATATGGTAGTGGCTGGCGAATATTCTGACGAAGGCTTTTCCGGCAAGAATATTCAGGGCAGACACGAATTTCAGCGGATGCTGCAAGACATTCAGGACTGCAAAGATGGCGTGGAATATGTGCTGGTATTCAAGCTGTCCCGGTTCGGCAGGAATGCCGCTGATGTTCTGAATTCCTTGCAGCTGATGCAGGATTTCGGTGTCAATCTGATTTGTGTGGAAGACGGCATTGACAGTTCCAAAGATTCCGGCAAGCTGATGATTTCTGTCCTTTCTGCGGTGGCAGAGATAGAGCGTGAGAATATTCGGACACAGACGATGGCTGGACGGGAGCAGAAAGCCCGTGAAGGAAAATGGAACGGCGGCTTTGCCCCTTATGGATACCGTCTTGAAAAGGGCGAACTGTTGATTGCTGAGGATGAAGTGGACGTGATCCGCACCATCTTTGACCGCTATATTCACACCAACGATGGTGTCAGCGGTGTGGCGAAATATCTGAACCGGCAGGGCTTTGTGAAGAAGCTGCGGCAGAACGGCACCATTCCCGGTTTTTCCGCCAGCTTTGTGAAAAGTATCATTGACAATCCGGTATATATGGGGAAAATTGCCTATGGCAGACGCCGGACAGAGAAGAAGATTGGTACCCGGAATGAGATGCACGTGGTTGAACAGTCGGAGTTTCCCGTGTACGAGGGAAAGCATGAGGCTATCATTTCTGAAGAAGATTGGAATCTCGCGCAGGAGAAACGGAAAGTCAATGCTTATCGGCGCGAGAAGGTCAACGATCCTACCCATGCGCATATTCTGTCCGGCATTCTGAAATGCCCCTGCTGTGGTAAAAGCCTATATGGGAATATTGCAAAAGCCCACAGCAAGGACAAAAAGACCCGCTATTACTATTACTGCAAGAATACGGTAACGCCAACAGGCCACGAGTGCACTTTCCGGCTGAACATTGAACAGACAGAGATGAACCGCATGGTAGCGTCAATTATCTCCGCTATGGTCAGCGACCCACGGTTTGCGGATGCAATCAAGGCGAAAATTGGCTCCGCTGTCGATACGAACGACTTAGAGAAACAGCTGGAAGCGTTGCAAGCGCAGCTTCGGCAGACGTTAGGCACAAAGACCCGACTGGAACGGCAGATGGACGGTTTGGATGTGAATGACCCGTATTATGACCGGAAAATTTCTGATTTGCAGCGCCGCTATGACGAGCAATATGGTAGAATAGATGAGATCGAAGTCCAGATTGACGATGTGCAAAGCCAGATACGGAGCATCCGGCAGGAGAAAATTTCGGGTGATAATATCTACCGCCTGTTGCTGGCATTCGATCAGGTCTATGAAGCAGCCTCCGAAGTGGAGCGGAAGGAGTTCATGCGGGCGTTTATTGAGCGGATTGAGTTATTCCCGGAAAAGCAGCCGGATGGCAACTGGATTAGGAAGATTATCTTCAACTTCCCTGTCCCGGTGAATGGAACAGAAGTGAAAGAATTGCCCTTGGAAAATGAAACAATGGTCGAGACCGTGTGCCTTCTTTGCAGGGAATAAGCGTAAAGAAAGAATTCCGGAAATGTTTTCCTTTTTGTCGAATCCTTTTCTGTACTGTCGTTTTCTGTCTGTTTCTGTCTATATGACAAAAATCGGCAAGAAATCCCTTATAATAGAACGGCAGACAGGAAGGAGCAAAAAGGATGACAAAGGCAGAGCAGCTTATCAGAAAAGCAAAATTTTCCAAACGTTATCAGGGGTACCAGTATCTTCTGCAGTGTATTGAACTGGTTCTTGATGATGACAGCCGCCTGTGTGCGCTGTCCAAACAGGTATATCAGCCCATTGCGCAGAAATACCAGGTCTCTTACCGGTGTATTGAACGTGACATTCGCACAGCCAGAGACTACGCCTGGCAGAAGGGAGGGAAGGAGGTTCTTGAGGAAATCAGCGGAGGAAAATTTTTTGAAGTGCCCACGGTGGGCGAACTAATTGAAATTTTTGCGATTTATCTGCGGGACGAACTGCAGTGCACCGCGTAAACAGGCCGGGGCGTATCCCCCGGCTTTTCTGTCCGAAAGCTGCGGCCAAAATGCCGTCAGCGCAGTTCTCCTCCGCGAAATCCCCGGTAATACCACACTGCCAGCTGGGTTCGATCCCGAAGCCCCAGCTTATCCAGGACGCTGCTGAGATAATTCCGCACTGTACCCTCCCCAAGGCACATGCGGCCTGCGATCTCCCGGTTGGAAAGCCCCTCCGCTACCAGGGACACCAGTTCATTTTCTCTATCACTGAGTTCCGGGCTTTTTCCTTCACCCCGGCCCGCCGTCTGTCCAAACAGATCCGGGATCCGTCCCATGATCTCGCTGCCGAAGACCGTCTGGCCGCTCTCCACCGCCCGCAGAGCCGGAAGAATACTGGCGTAATCCTGCTTCAGCAGATAACCCCTGGCTCCGCCCCGGATGGCCCGGATAATGTACTCGTCATCCAGGAAGGTAGTGAGCAGCAGGATCCGGGCGTGGGGAAATTCTCCCAGAATGGTCTCCAGAGCTTCCAGCCCGCTCATGCCCTCCATGCGGATATCCATCAGCAGTACATCCGGCCGCAGCTCCCGGTACAGTTCCACCGCCCGGGCGCCGCTGTTTCCGGAACCGCAGATCTCCACTTCCCCGGAAGCCCCCAATATGGTTTCCAGGGCCATAAGGATCATGGGATCATCGTCCGCTACCGCAATTCTCATATCACTCATCCTCCTTCGGTATGGAAATAAAGATCCGGAAGCCCTTCTCCCGGCTGATTTTACATATTCCCCCGAGATGTTTTACTCTCTCCCCCATGTTCAGAAGGCCGATGCCTCCTGATTTTTCCCGCTCTTCCCTGGCGGTTCCATCGTCCCGGATTTCCAGCTGGTAAAAGGCAGGGTGCTCCTGCATGGAAATCCGTACTTCCCTGGCATCGCTGTGCTTCATTATATTGGACAGTGCTTCCTTCACCACCGCCAGAAAACAGTATTTTACCTTTCCCGGCACACGGGTTCCCATACCATATGCCAGTTCTGCCCGGCAGAAGGTAAAGTCCCTTACCAGCCCTTCCGCGGCCTCTTTCAGATTCACAGAGTCATCGTGGAGATCATGAACGCTGCGGCGTATGCTGTCCATGGCTTCTTTGAGGGTGTCCTCCAGGGACTGGACAGGCGTTTCCAATGCCGGAATCTGATTTACCGCTTTCAGGGCTCCGGTCATGAGAATAGACCGGGACAGTAGATGTCCCACATTATCGTGGATCTCCCGGGCAATACGGTTTCTCTCTTTTAAAGTGGCCGCGTACATTTCATAGTCCTGTTTTTCCCGCAGTTCCAGATTTCTCTGCTCCAGCAGCAGGGCCTGCTCTGTTCCGTCATCCTGGGTTCGGCGCAGCTCCTCCTCCCTCTCTGTCAGTTTCCTGCTTCTTGCCCAGAGAAGGCAGGCGCCGGCAATTCCCAGAAGAAGGTACACCGGCATTTCCCGCTCCTGCGGGGCTCCCCTAACCAGGGCCGCGGCTGCCAGGGGAAGCAGCGCAAACATCCGAATTTCCAGCATATTCAGAACCATCAGAGGAAGGAAGGGCGATGCTTCCGGCCAGAGACAAAGCCCGGCGCAATACAGCCCCAGCAGGATCCCGGCCCAGGTTCTGTTTTTCAGAAACAATGCGCAGGAGGACACTGCCACCGCCAGGAACAGACCGACAATATAGGCGGTTCCCGCGCCGGCAAAAGCCGACGCTCCTATACCGTATATCAGAAAATATCCCCGGTCTGTCAGTTCTCTCATGGCCTTCCCTCCTGCGCTTCTGCATTCATCTTACACAATATCCAGCCCTGTGGCAAGGAATTTCCGCAGGCTGTGACATTTGTCATATGGACTTCTGACAGAGGCCACTACCCTGCTCTCTGCCCATTCTGTATACTGAAACTGTAAATAGAAACACTGTACTGAAGGAGGACTTGCATGATCCATATAGAAAATCTGGTAAAACGGTACGGGGAAACCCTGGCCCTGGACCATCTGAACCTGGATATAAAAGAAGGGGAAATTTTCGGCCTGCTGGGACCCAACGGTTCCGGAAAGACCACCGCCCTGAACTGCCTGCTGGCTCTGCTGAAATATGACCGGGGCGACATCCGGATCTTTGGAAAACCTATGACCCCCGCTTCCTATGAGATCAAGCAGCAGATCGGGGTGGTGTTTCAGAATGTGGCTGTATTTAACCAAATGTCCGTCCAGGAAAATGTTGACTTTTTCTGCGGTCTCTACGTGCCGGACCGGGAAAAACGCCGGAAGCTGACGGAGGAGGCGCTGCTCTTCGCCGGCCTTCAGGATTACCGCAGGAAGCGGCCCAGGCAGCTTTCCGGAGGCCTGCTCCGCCGGCTGAACATTGCCTGCGGTATGGCCCACCGTCCCCGGCTGCTGATCCTGGATGAACCCACAGTGGCGGTGGATCCTCAGAGCCGAAATCGGATCCTGGAGGGAATCCGGGAACTGAACCGCCAGGGTTCCACGGTAATCTACACTTCCCATTACATGGAAGAAGTAGAACAGCTCTGCACCCGCATTGCTATTCTGGATCGGGGCCGCTGTATCGCCTCCGGCACCAGCGAGGAGCTGAAATCCATGATTAAAACCGGGGAGACTGTAACCATTGAAGCCGTATCTTTAAACGAAGAACAGCTTGCCGACATCCGGAGGCTGCCCCACGCGTTCTCAGTCTCTCTGGAGGAACAGACCCTGAAAGTCCGCTTTACGGAAGCCAGCCACAATCTGGTACGGCTTCTTCACTATCTGGAAGAGCAGAATCTTGCCTTCGGACGAGTGTTCTCGGAACTTCCCACTCTGAACGATGTATTTCTGGAAATCACAGGCAAAGAGCTGAGAGATTAGGAGGTGTGGCTTATGTTTCGTCTGGTCCGCTACCGGATCAAGCAGATCCTGCGTGAAAAAGGTCTTATGTTCTGGGGGCTGTGCTTTCCCATTCTTATGGGCACCTTTTTTCATATTGCCTTCGGAAATCTGGGTACGGAAAATTTTGAGGATGTTCCGGCGGCGCTGGTATCTGTCTCGGAAAACCAGGCCTTTTCCTCCTACCTGGAGGAACTGGACGGCAGTCTGCTGAAGCTTTCTCCCATGGAGGAAGAGGAAGCGCTTTCCGCTCTGAAGGATGGGAGGATATCGGGCGTATTTTATATAGAAGAAATCCCTTCCCTGACCGTTGCCGGCACCGGCATGGAAGAAACCCTGCTGTCCTCCCTCATGGACGGTTATACCCAGAACGCGGCTGTTTTTTCGGAAATCGCAAAAACTCATCCGGAAAATCTGTCTTCCGCTCTGGAAACACTGACAGACTACCATTCTTTTACAAAAACGACTTCCTTGGGCGGCAGAACCTATGACAGCACCCTGGAATACTTCTTCGCTCTGATTGCCATGGCCTGTTTTTACGGTACCTTTCTGGGAAGCACCCTGGCCAACGAAAATACCGCCAGTTTTTCCACCCTGGGAGCCCGCCGCAGCATTGCCCCGGTAAGCAAGCTGAGAATCATTTCCGCGGATATGGCCGCCGGCGTGCTGATCCACTTTGCCAGCGTCCTTCTGCTGCTGGCCTATCTGCGCCTGGTTCTGGGCGTGGAGCTGTCCGGAAATCCCGGTCTGATCCTGCTGATCACCTTTCTGGGCAGCCTGACCGGGGTTTCCCTGGGCGCCGCCATCGGTGTCTCCCGGCTGAAGGAAGGCTTCCAGACTCTCCTGGATGTGGTGATTCCTCTGGCCATGTGCTTTCTGGCAGGCCTCATGGTTTCCGGCATGCGCCAGCTCATTGAGGAGTCTGCCCCGGTCATCAACCGGATCAATCCGGCTGCTCTGATCAGCGACTCCTTCTACTGCCTTACTGTATATGAAGATCCGGAACGGCTGGCTGTGAACCTGGTTACTCTGGCAGCTATCAGCCTGGGGCTGACTCTGTATGCTTTTCTGAGAATGAGGAGGGAACGCTATGACAGTATTTAAGGGATATATGAAGATCATTCAGAGAAACCTGGCCTACATGCTGGCTTTCTTCCTCATTTTTGCTGTAATCTCCATTTTGACAGCCCGGTTTACGGAAAATGCCGGAGAACAGTTTTTTCAGCCGGAAAGCGTGTCAATCACCGTAGTAGATCAGGACAACAGCGCTCTGTCCCGGGGAGTAACTACCATGCTGTCCCAGGATAATCAGGTATCCCCGGCGAAATTGAATCGGGAGGCCCTGACAGAAGCGCTGTATATACGCAGCACCCAGTATGTGCTTCAGATCCCTGAAAATTTTGAAAAAGATTTTTCCTCTGAAGATGTGACGCTGCAGGTAACCGCTGTTCCCGGTTCCGCTGCGGAGTATTATCTGAACAATCGGATCGATTCCTTTTTAAACCAGATCCGCGCCTGGCAGGCAGGCGGCTTTTCCATGGAAGAGGCGGTAGAACAGGCTTTGGAACAAGCCGCCCATTCCTCGAAGGTGACCCTGCTGGATACGGGTGAAACTTCCCTGGCAGGTTATGCCGTAAGCTTTCAATATCTGCCCTACATGTACCTGTCGGTGCTGATCTACAGCGTCAGCTATATTCTGAAGGCTTTTCGCAGTCGGGAGATCCGCCTGCGCATGAACGCTTCTCCGGTTTCTCCCACCCGGCAGCTTACCTCCGGCACCGCCGCCTTTCTGCTGCTGTTTCTTGTGTTCTGGGGAGGCAGCCTGCTGATGCCGCTGCTCATAGGACAGGGAAGCTTTTATACCTCGAACCTGTTTCCCTGGTATCTGGGAAACACTCTGTGCCTGCTGATTTCCGCCGCCTCTCTGGCTTTCTTTATCGGCACTCTGGTACAGGACGACAGCGCTATCAATGCCCTGGCCAACAGCATCGGACTGGGGATCAGCTTCCTCTGCGGAATTTTTGTTCCTCTGGAACTGCTGAGCGACAGCGTCAAACAGTTCTCCCGCTTTCTGCCTTTCTACTGGTACGAAGTTATTAACCGGGAACTGGGCACTCACAACGCTCTGACCGCAGAAATTCGCGGCACTGTCACCCAGGGATTTCTGATTCAGGCCGCCTTCGCCCTGGCCTTTTTCTCTCTGACACTGGCAGTAAACAGGAAGGCCTCCAGGCACAAGTAAAATAACCTCTTTAAAATTTGCCCTCATGTAAGCAGAACCGATTTCTAACGGCACGGAACAATCAGCGAACGTTCCGTGCCGTCCCATTTTTCAAAGTTTACTTTCTCTCGTTCTTCAAATGATATTCTTCCAGAAGCAGTTCCAGATATTCTCTGTCTTTTACAGCTTTCTCCATATCGCCGAAACGGTTCGCCTCCATGCAGCCGTAATCTTTTTTGTTCCGGAACCCGTCTGTACTATATTACAGCAGCCGAAATACCTGTTCCGCCGTCAATGCCAGATTTCTCCAAGCCCGCTCCGGATCCATAGCTTCCTTTAGAGGCATGACCCCCGGAAGAATAGAGAAAAAGGCATCCATTCCCTGACGGTTGCATTCTCTGGCGTCTTCTGTGATCTGTCCTGCCAGAGCAATGACTTTTTTTCCATATTTTTTTGCCAGCCGGGCCACTCCCACCGGCGCCTTTCCCATGGCTGTCTGGCCGTCCAGCTGTCCCTCTCCGGTCACTACAATGTCCGCGGCGGCAATCTCCTGTTCCAGCCCTACAGCTTTCATGACCAGCTGAATGCCCGGGCTAAGTTCTGCCTGAGGAAAGCAGCTTAGGAAGGCAAATCCCAGGCCGCCCGCCGCCCCGGCGCCCGGCTCTCCCCTTGCGTCCCGTCCTGTGAACTCCACAATTTTTTCCGCGAAATGGCGCATCTTTTGATCTAAAATTGACTTTTCCTCTTCCCTCACGCCTTTCTGAGGGCCATAAACCCAAACCGCCCCCTGCTCTCCCAGAAGAGGATTGGATACATCACAGGCAATGCGGAAACGGCACTGCTCCAGCTCCGGAGGCTTCTGTTCGGACCGAATGCAGACAATCCTATCCAACGCCCCGATTCCCGGTTCCACCGCACGGCCCTCCTCATCCAGAAACTCATATCCCAGAGCTGACAGCATACCGGCTCCGCCATCGGTGGTAGCGCTGCCGCCAATACCTATGATAAAATCCCGGCATCCCTGTCGGATGGCTTCCCGGATCATCTGGCCGGTTCCGAAGCTGGTGGCCCTCCGTGGATCTCTCTTTTCTTCCGGAACCAGGCTGAGACCCGAGGCCTGGGCCATTTCCATAACAGCCGTCTTCCCATCCGGCAGGATCCCGTAGCAGGCCTGCACCAAATCTCCCAAAGGGCCGCGTACCTGAACGGTTTCCATGCGGCCTCCCAGGCCTTCCGTCAGCGCCTGCAGGGTCCCCTCCCCGCCGTCTGCCAGAGGCTTTACAGTAATGACAGCCTCCGGTTTTGCCCGGCGTATTCCTTCCGCCGCAGCCCGGCCCGCTTCCATGGAATTTAAAGAACCTTTCATGGAATCTATGGCTATAAGTACTTTCATAATGTTTTCTCTTCTCATTTTTGTCAAAAGGGGACACTGTCCCGGATAACTCCGAAACAGTGTCCCCTTCTTTTCTCGCTTTTTACAGATTACTCTTCCGCTCCATACAGAGTGATCAGCTTGTTGAGATATGCATATCTCTCTTTTGCTTCCTGCTCGGATTTCGCGAACAGTCTCTCTGCCTTCTCCGGATTTGCGCGTTTCAGAGAATTGTAACGCACCTCTCCGTTGATGAACTCCTGATAGGACTCGGTGGGAGCCTTGGAATCCAGAGTGAACGCAGCCTTGCCTTCTGCCTTCAGAGCCGGGTTGTAGCGGAACAGATGCCAGTATCCGGACTTAACTGCCAGCTCCTCCTCGGTCTGGGCTTTGCTCATGCCCTTCTTGATGCCGTGGTTGATACAGGGAGCATACGCGATCACCAGAGACGGTCCCGGATATGCCTCGGCCTCGGCCAGAGCTTTTACGGTCTGCGCATAGTCAGCGCCCATAGCGATCTGAGCAACGTATACATAGCCGTAGCTCATGGCGATGGATGCCATATCTTTCTTCTTCACTTCCTTGCCGCCGGCAGCGAACTGAGCGATGGCTCCGGTAGGCGTAGCCTTGGAAGCCTGTCCGCCGGTGTTGGAGTAAACCTCGGTATCGAAGATCATCACGTTGATGTCTTTGCCGCTGGCCAGTACGTGGTCAACGCCGCCGAATCCGATATCGTAGCCCCAGCCGTCACCGCCGAATACCCACTGGGATTTCTTAGCCAGGAAATCTTTATTCTTAACAATCTCTCTGCAGTCATCGCAGTCAATGCCTTCCAGTACAGAAACCAGCTTGTCCGTAGCGGTTCCGTTGGTGGCGCCGCAGCCAAAGGTATCCAGCCAGTTCTGGCAGGCTTCCTTCACTTCATCAGAAGCTTTCTCGCCAGCCATCACAGCCTCTACCTTCTCCTTCAGGCCGTCGCGCAGAGCGTTCTGAGCCAGCAGCATACCGTATCCGAACTCCGCGTTATCCTCGAACAGAGAGTTGGACCATGCGGGGCCCTGTCCCTTGGCGTTCACCGTGTAAGGTGTAGAGGGTGAGGAGTTGCCCCAGATGGAGGAACATCCGGTGGCGTTGGCGATATACATTCTGTCGCCGAACAGCTGGGTGATCAGTTTCGCATACGGAGTCTCGCCGCAGCCTGCGCAGGCGCCGGAGAACTCAAGCAGCGGTTTCTTGAACTGGCTGCCTTTTACGGTAGTCTCTTTGAACTTGGCAACTACATCGGTCTTCTCCGGCAGCTCTACCGCGTAATCGAAGTATTTCTGCTGATCCAGAGTAGCCTCGGCAGCTTCCATAGCCAGAGCCTTGGCGCCCTTCTTGCCCGGACATACATTGGCGCAGGAACCGCAGCCTGTACAATCCAGAGAAGAGATCACCATGGTGAACTGATATCCGTCCATGCCGGTCATCTTCAGGGTCTTCATGCCTTCCGGAGCTTTCGCGGCCTCTTCCTCGGTCAGAGCAACCGGACGGATTACCGCATGAGGACATACATAGGAACATCTGTTGCACTGGATACAGTTGTCCGGATTCCAAACCGGCACATTTACCGCGATACCGCGCTTCTCGTATGCGGAGGAGCCGGAGGGAGTGGAACCGTCCACGTAATCCTTGAATGCGGATACAGGCAGGGAGTTTCCTTCCTGAGCGCTTACCTTGCTCTGGATGTTGTTTACGAAATCAACAACGTCCGCTCTGCCGCCCTCCGCGTGGGTCATCTGCAGGCCTTCATCTTCTGCGTTCTTCCAGCTTTCCGGAACCTGAACCTCAACTACCTGTTTTGCTCCCTCGTCGATGGCTGCCCAGTTCTTCTGAACCACATCGTCGCCCTTGCGGCCGTAGGTAGCCTTCGCGGCAGCCTTCATCAGCTCGATAGCCTTCTCCTCGGGAATGATGTTGGCCAGCTTGAAGAAAGCGGACTGCAGAATGGTGTTGATACGGGTGGGGCCCATGCCGGTCTCGATACCGATCTTCACACCGTCGATGGTGTAGAACTTAATATTGTGGTTGGCGATATAGGCTTTCACCTGGCCGGGAAGATGTTTCTCCAGGCCTTCCATATCCCAGGCGCAGTTCAGCAGGAAGGTACCGCCGTCTACCAGTTCCTGAACCATGTTGTATTTATTCACATAAGAAGGATTGTGGCACGCAACAAAGTTTGCTTTGTGGATCAGGTAAGTAGATTTAATGGGCTTCTTGCCGAAACGCAGGTGAGACATGGTCACACCGCCGGACTTCTTGGAGTCGTAATCAAAGTATGCCTGGGCATACATATCGGTATTGTCGCCGATGATCTTGATGGAGTTCTTGTTGGCTCCAACGGTACCGTCGGCGCCCAGTCCCCAGAACTTGCAGTTGATGGTGCCTTCCGGAGTGGTTACCAGAGGAGCGCCCTCTTCCAGAGACAGATTGGTCACATCGTCTACGATTCCCAGAGTAAACAGCTTCTTGGAAGTATTCTCATATACGGCAACGATCTGAGCGGGAGTGGTGTCCTTGGAGCCCAGTCCGTAACGTCCGCTGAATACCGGAACCTGATCGAACTTGCTTCCCTTCAGGGCCGCAACTACATCCAGGTACAGGGGCTCGCCCAGAGCGCCCGGCTCTTTGGTTCTGTCAAGAACAGAAATCTGTTTTACGGAATCCGGGATGGCGTCGATAAGGGCCTGCGCAACGAAAGGTCTGTACAGACGTACCTTTACAACGCCCACTTTCTTGCCGGCAGCCATCAGATAGTCGATGGTCTCCTCAATGGTATCGCATACGGAACCCATAGCAACGATCACATGCTCAGCGTCAGCGGCTCCATAGTAATTGAACAGCTTATAGTCTGTTCCGATCTTCTCATTTACTTTGTCCATGTACTCCTGTACCACCGCCGGAAGAGCGTCGTAGTAGGGGTTGCAGGCCTCTCTTGCCTGGAAGAAGATATCCGGGTTCTGGGCGGAACCTCTCTGGCAGGGATGGTTGGGATTCAGAGCGTGTTTTCTGAAAGCGTCCACCGCGTCCATATCTATCATATCTTTCAGATCTTCGTAATCCCAGGTCTCGATCTTCTGGATCTCGTGGGAAGTACGGAATCCGTCAAAGAAGTTGATGAAGGGAACTTTGCCCTTGATCGCTGCCAGATGGGCAACCGGGGTCAGATCCATAACTTCCTGTACGGAAGACTCACACAGCATAGCAACGCCGGTCTGGCGGCATGCGTATACATCGGAATGGTCGCCGAAAATAGACAGAGCGTGGCTGGCCAGAGCACGGGCGGATACGTTGAACACACCCGGCAGCTGCTCGCCGGCGATCTTGTACAGATTCGGGATCATCAGCAGAAGTCCCTGAGAAGCCGTGTAGGTGGTGGTCAGAGCGCCTGCGGAAAGAGAACCGTGTACTGCGCCTGCAGCGCCTGCCTCGGACTGCATCTCAGTGATCTGCACTTCATGTCCGAAAATGTTCTTTCTCCCCTGGGTAGCCCACTCATCGGTAGCTTCTGCCATGGGAGATGACGGGGTAATCGGGTAGATAGCCGCGACATCCGTAAACGCGTAGGACGCATGGGCGGCGGCATGATTACCATCCATGGTTTTCATCTTTCTTGCCATCTTTGTTATCCTCCTTAAAAAATGTACTGCCTCTAAAACATACGTGTTAATTATAACACCGATTTAACGTAATGTCCACGGTGCAGAAGGCTTGTATCCCTAAAAAAACACCGAAAACACCTGATTTTCCGTTACTTTTTCGATTGGATCCGTTCCGCCAGATCATTCAGATACACCCAGCGGTCCATTTTCTCCTCCAGGGCCCGCTCCGCGGCTTCTTTTTCTTTCATCAGCTCCTCCAGTTTTGTGTACTGAGAAGCAGCTTCCCCTATGGCCGCCTCCAGCTCTCCCAGCTTTTTCTCCAGAACGGCGATGTCATCTTCGATGGTGTCAAATTCCCTCTGCTCTTTATAGGTAAATTTCAGCTTCTGGCTGTGAGTACGGCCCTCCCGGCTTTTTTTCGGGGCCTCTTCGGCGGGTAAAGATTTCACGGATGAGATCCGCTCCGCCTCCTCTTCTTTTCTGGCCGCCTGCCAGTCGGTCCAGCCCCCCTCATACTGGCGGATCTTTCCCTCCTCCTCAAAGGCAAAAATCCTGCGCACCGTTCGGTCCAGAAAATACCGGTCATGGGAGACCACAATTACAATGCCCTGGAATCCGTCCAGATAATCTTCCAGAATGGTCAGTGTCTGGATATCCAGATCATTGGTGGGCTCGTCCAGCACCAGCACATTGGGAGCCCCCATAAGGATCCGCAGCAGGTACAGCCGCCGCTTCTCCCCTCCCGAAAGCTTTTCGATCCGGCTCCACTGCATGGTCCCGTCGAAAAGAAACCTCTCCATGAGGGCGGAGGCTGTCACTTTTCCCTCCGGCGTCTCGATGTACTCTCCCATTTCCTTTACATAATCAATGGCTTTCAGGCTTTCATCCATGTATTCGTTTTCCTGGGAAAAGTATCCGATCTTTACAGTCTGTCCCGCTTCCACTTCTCCGGAGTCCGGCTGCAGGTTTCCCGTGAGGATCTTCAGCAGAGTGGTTTTGCCGCAGCCGTTTTTTCCCACAAACCCCACCCGATCCCCTTTCAGAAAAATATAGCTGAAGCGGTGGATGAGTTTCCTGCCGTCATAGGCCTTGGATACCTCCTTCAGTTCCAGAGTCTTGCGCCCCAGCCGGGAAGCAAGGGAGGACAGTTCCAGATTGCCCTGTTCCGTGGGAGCTTCCGCAGCCTGCATATCCCGGATCCGCTGGATGTGGGCCTTCTGCTTGGTGGAGCGGGCTCTGGCGCCCCGGGCCAGCCACTGAAGCTCCGTTCTCAGAATGCTCTGCCGCTTCCGCTCGGAAGCCCGGGCCATATCCAGCCGTTCCTCCTTCCGCTCCACATACATGTGATAGCTGCCGGGGCAGCTGTAAACCTTCCCCTGATCCACTTCCAGGATCCGGTCCGCCACCCGGTCCAGAAAATACCGGTCATGGGTCACCATCAGCAGCGTTCCCCGGAACCGGTTCAGATATTCCTCCAGCCAGTCAGACATCTGGCTGTCCAGATGGTTGGTGGGCTCGTCCAGCACCAGGAAGTCCGCCGGATTCAGCAGCACCCGGGCCAGAGCTGCCCGTTTCCTCTGCCCGCCGGAAAGCTCTGCCACCGGCTTGTGGAAATCTTCCAGATCCAGACGGGTCAGCAGGGCCCTGGCCTCGCTTTCCTTCGTGAATCCCTCCGGATTTTCCCCGGCCTCACCGGAGAGCACCGCGGAGAGTACCGTATCGTTTTCTTTAAAGAGCGGCGTCTGGGGCAGATATCCGGTCTTTACGTTCCTTCCCCGGATCACCGTCCCCTCGTCCGGCTCCTCGGCCCCGGCCAGGATCCGCAGCAAAGTGGATTTGCCCATGCCGTTAACTCCGATGACGCCGATCTTCTCTCCCTCCTGGATCCCCAGAGTTACATCCTTCAGCAGCGTTCTCTCGCTGTATGCTTTTGTAATGTGTTCCGCAGTGAGAAGATTCATCTTATCTGCAGAGCTCCGCTACGGTCTGATTGATGACCTTGCCGTCGGCCTTGCCTTTCATTTCTCCCATGACCGCCTTCATAATCTGGCCTTTGTTTTTTGTGGCCAGCACCTCAGCGAAATGCTCCTGGATATAGGCTTTCACCTCCTCCGGACTCATCTGCTTCGGGGCGTACCGGGCAATGACGTCATAGCGGAACTGATACTCTGCCTTCAGATCCTGCCGGGATTCCGGGCAGGTGTCCAGCTGCTCCTTGACGGTCTTCAGTTCTTTCAGAATCGCCTGATCTACCATGCTCTCGGGAATATCCTCCCGGCAGCCGGCGTCGATGGCCGCCTTCTTCACCGCCGATACCAGAGAAGAGATGGCCTCTTTTTTCTCTTTTTCCCTTGCTTTCATGGCGGCTACCATATCCGCCCGCAGTGTTTCCATATTCATAGCTTTTAGTTTCCTCCTAAATTCATTTTACAAAAATAGCCCTGTGAGGGCACATTTCCTGGCAGCAGAAACAGCGGATGCATTTTTTGTAATCGTACACCGGCGGTTTATCTCTGCCGTTGGAAAAATGCAGGGCTTTTCCCTCCACCGGGCAGCTCTCCACACAGACCCCGCATTTCCGGCAAAGCTCCCCCCGGATCCTGGGCTTCCTGCGGAAGATTTTAAAAATCCCCACAGCGCCCATCCAGCCCCGGGCTTTTTCCCGGCTGCGCTTGACGCGAAAATCCGGGTTTCCATACCGCTCCACCGCCCGTGAAAGCTCCATGGGGCCCTCCTCCGTCAGCAGCTCTATGTTTTCCGGCCGCCAGGTTCCCAGGCCCATCTGCTCCCCCTGCACATTGGTGGGCACCAGCTGGGGATCCAGATAAACCAGATGGCAGAAAACGCTGTCCAGAGCCACCGGATCCGTGGATAGCAGCAGCAGATGCATGGGCACCGGATCCCCGGAGGTGGGGCCGTTGCCCTCCATGGCGGTGATGCCGTCCAGGATATACAGCCGGGGCTTCACCAGCCGGTTCAGATCCCCCAGCATCCGGGCAAAGCTCACGGGATCCGAATACAGGGTGTGCCCTTTGGCCTTGTGGAACCCCTGGACGCAGCCGTACTGATTTTTTACCGCCCCGGTAATGTGTTCCAGGGCATGGGTCTTCATCTTGCAGACGCTGACCAGGGCCTCCGCATCCAGTACATCCCGGGCCAGCATAAACCGCTTCGCGTGGACTCCCTGGGGAAAATCCACCGGAACTGCCTCCTTAAATTCCTTCATCTCCACGCCGTACTTTTCAAAAACAGGCTTCAGCCCCAGCTCCTCCATAATCTTCACCGGAGAACCGAAGCCGCTGGAATCTCCGGCGGACACATGCGGATATCCTTTTTCCTGAAAAATCCGGGCCAGGGCTGCCGCCACCGCCGGATGCGTAGTCACTGCCCGCTCCGGGGAAGCCCCCCGCACCAGATTCAGCTTCAGCAGAACCTTTTCTTTCTTATTAATAAGGGGTTCCAGACCTCCCAGAAGTTCCAGGCCCTTTTTCAATTTTTCGCAGACCTGTTCACTCTCATAGGAATCACAGGGAATCAATACAACTGTATGCTTCATAAAATATTTCCTCACTCCCCCTATCTTACGCAGAAATCCGCCGGAAGTCAATTCCCTTTGAAGGCCCTCTTTCGTCAACCCGGAAAAGGCACACCGCCTGATACGGTGTGCCTTTTCCAGCCAATTTCTCTGCGGTGAACAGCAGAGGTGGATTACATATTTTTTACGTTCTCATCAAATTCCCGCAGGATATCCGCGGAACGATTCATGGCGTTGATTTCCTCCTGGCTCATAGGAAGCTCCAGAGTCTTTTCAATTCCATCGCATCCCACGATACAGGGCAGAGACATGGCTACGCCGGCCCAGCTGCCGAACCGCTCGCTGAGAACATGCGCCACCGGAAGGATAGCGTTCTCATCCTTCATAATCGCTTCCACAATGGTGGACACCGCCATGGCGACTCCGTAGAAGGTGGCTCCTTTTCTCTTGATGATATCCGCTCCGCCTTCTCTGGTCTTCTTTTCAATGGAGTCCTTGTCCAGAGTAAGCCCCATCTGAGCCGCGTATTCATCCACAGGCACGCCGCCTACGGTCAGAGTGCTCCAGATCGGCACCTGGCTGTCCCCGTGCTCGCCCAGAATATAGCCGTGGACATCTGTAATATTTACATTCAGTTCCTGGCTGATAAAATAGCGGAATCTGGCGGTATCCAGGGAAGTACCGCTGCCGATGACACGGCTTCTTGAAAGTCCGGACTCCTCCCATACGGCCACTGTAGTAATGTCCGCCGGGTTGGAAACTACCAGAATCATAGGATTCTTGGCATATTCCATAATGCTCCGGGTAATACTCTTTACAATAGAAATATTGGTCTTGGCCAGCTCCAGACGGGTCTGTCCGGGTTTTCTGGCGATACCGGCGGTGATAATGATCAGATCCGCGTCGGCGCACTCTTCATATCCGCCTTTGCGTACCCATATCTGTTTGAAAAAGCTGGTGCCCTGCGCCACATCCAGAGCTGCTCCCAATGCTCTCTCCTCATTCAGATCTACCAGTACAATGTCGTTGACCTGCTGTCTGGTCATCAGGGTGTAGGCGATGGCCTCGCCCACGTTGCCCGCTCCGACTACTACAATTTTGTTTCTGTGCGACTCTGTTGCCATGTTTTTTACCCATACCTTTCTCTGAAAACTCTATACGGTTCCGCCCCGGGATCAGATCCCGGCCGGAAATCCCTGTCTGTTTTCCATTCAGAAAAAAACAAACATCCGTTATAGTATACATAATTTTTTGTTTTTTTTCAAGAGACCATCCGAAAAAATGCGATAATTTTCACCAAAAACATGTAAAAATTACAAGGCTTTTCTGTATTGCAATTTACCATGGCAGCGCTATAATAGGGTAGCAGATAAGCCATAGAGATACACAATCTGCATTTTCGTACATTCTACTTCCGGGGGGTGTTCTTTTCCCACGCAATCCCTTATGATATCTGTACAGAAAGGGGGACGTCAGCATGGATCTTATTAAGATAGGGAAGTATATTTCAGAAAAACGCAAGGCTTTAGGCTTAACTCAAAAACAGCTGGCAGAAAAAATCGGCATGAGCGATAAGTCTGTCTCCAAATGGGAGCGGGGCGTCTGTCTGCCGGACGTATCGGTTTACCTGGAACTGTGTGAGATCCTGGGCATTCATATCAATGAATTTCTGGCCGGAGAAGATCTTAAGGAAGAACATATGATAAAACAATCGGAAGATAATCTGCTTCAAGTAGCCAAAGAAAGCAAAGACCGGCAGAAACACCTGAAAAAAATTGTCCTTGCTTTGGCAGCCTGCATCTTATTTTCTGTCATTCTGCTGGGAATTGCCTTAGCACGTATTCCCCGACGGCCGCAGAACTATATAGAAGCGTTCTCCCGGGACAGCGCAGAGATGAAAACTGCGGAACTTCTGTCCGAAACAGACGGAACCCTCCTGTTTCGGTACTCTGCGGATGAAGGATTGAAAGAGTTCACTCTCTTTACCTATCAGTATCGCTCCGGGAAATTCTCCGTAGGGGGCAAGAGCTGTCATTCTGTTATAACTCCGGCGGTTTTACCCGGCTCTTCGTAAAAATGTCAAAAAGCTTCCTGATAAATTTTCAGGATTTCTTCCTGCGTAAAAATTTTCGGGTGATTCTGCAGGTTTGATTCGGATACCCGGCAGGCATTCTCCGCCATCCAGGTCAGATCCTCTTCCCGCACTCCTTCCCCGGACAGAGATGTTTTTAAATCGATGGAATCCAGCAGCTGCTCTATCCGGCCGACGCAGTCGTTTTCATCCTTTCCGCCCAAAACCCGGGATATTTGCGCGTACTTTCCGGGAGCCGCGGCAATCGAGTGTCTGCTGATCACCGGCGTCAGGGCAGCCAGGCCCCGGCCATGGGTAATATTGCGCAGTCCGCTGGCCGGATGCTCCAGCCCGTGGGGCGCCGTGGTACCCGCAAGGCCGATCACCATACCTCCAAGCGTACTGCCCAGAGAAAGATTCTTCCAGTTCCGCAAATCCACGCCATCTCTATATACCAGCGGGAGACTCTTTGAAATCAGACGGATACCGTACAGAGACAGGATATTTGTCAGCTGTGAACCATTCTTACTGAGATACGCCTCCATGCAATGACAGAGGGCGTCAAACCCTACCGGGGCCAGCACCTGCCGCGGCATAGTAGTCATCAGTTCCGGATCTACAATGGCAGTCTTGGCGAAAATCAGGCCGCTCTTCAGCGCTTTCTTATCTCTTGTCTCATCCTCTGTGAGAACGGCGAATCCGTTCCCCTCGCTCCCTGTGCCGCAGGTGGTGGGTACAAGGATCAGAGGCAGGGCTGTTTTCCCCTGACGTTTTCCGTAAATATATTCAAAAATATCTCCCGGATTGCAGGCAGAAAAAGCTATAGCCTTGGCGCAGTCCATGATGCTGCCTCCCCCCAGTCCCAGGATCACCTGGCTTTTTTGGGATTTAGCCATTTCCGCCCCCTTCCGGACCGTGGAGGCCAGGGGATTCGGCTCTGCCTTGTCAAAAATATCCGCCTGAACCCCTTCTTTCTCCAGCAGCTTTACCGCCCGGTTCAGCAGGCCGGACTTCTTTGTACTGGATCTTCCCGTAACGATGAGCGCCTTTTTCCCGTACCTTGCCGCTTCTTTTCCCAGAGTTTCCGCTTTCCCCGGTCCGAAAATCAGGCGGACCGGGAGATAAAACTCAAATGCTTCTTTCATTTCTTCTATCCTCCGGTATTACGCAGTCAGCTCTTCCACAGCTTCCCGGATAATAGAAACCGCTTTGTCACAGTCTGCCTCTGTTACAATCAGCGGAGGAACCATACGGATCACCCGGTCGCCGATGGCTGTAATCAGCAGTTTCTTTTTAAAGCAGGTGTGTTTTACATCCACCGCGTTTACCGCGGAATCAAATTCCACGCCTACCAGAAGCCCCTGCCCTCTTACTTCCTTTACATGGGGCAGAGAATGCAGTTCCTTCATAAAATACTCTCCCACTTTTTTGGCATTGCCTGCCAATCCCCGGTCCAGCAGCTCTTCTACCTCTGCCAGGGCCGCCGCGCAGGAAACAGGATGGCCGCCGAAGGTGGTTCCGTGGGAGCCGGGGGTAAAGGCCTTGGCAGCCTCAGCGGTGGCGCAGATGGCTCCGATGGGCATGCCTCCGCCCAGGGCTTTTTCCATAGATACAATATCCGGCTTGATGCCGTAATTCATATAGGACATCACCGCGCCGGTCCGGCACCAGCCGGTCTGCACCTCGTCCAGCAGAAGCAGCATGCCTTTTTCATCACAGAGTTTTCTGAGCCCTGTCATAAATTCCCGGGTCGCCGGATGAACGCCGCCTTCTCCCTGTACCGGTTCCACCATGATAGCGATGGTATTTTCTGTCACAGCTGCCTTAAAATCTTCCAGATCATTAAATTCAGCGTAGGTAAAGCCCGGCACCATAGGTTTAAATCCGATCTGGCACCCGTTGTCCGGCTGGCCGGTGGCGCTCATAGAGCCGTAGGATCTTCCGTGGAAGGAGTTTTTGGCGGTCACGATATTATAACGGCCGGGGCCGTACTTCTCCACCCCGTACTTTCTGGCCATTTTGATCATGGCCTCGTTGGCTTCCGTGCCGGAATTCTGGAAAAAGATCTTGTCCATGCCGATCGCGGTGCAGACCTTTTCCGCCAGCAGAGCCTGGGGGATTGTGTAGGGATAATTAAAGGTGTGCATAAGATCCTGAACCTGATCCATCACAGCGGCCACTACCTTTTCATTGCAGTTTCCGGCGCTGTTTACAGCGATCCCCGCGTAAAAATCCAGATACGCTTCCCCTTTTTCATCGTAAATATACATACCTTTGGCCCGCTCCGCGATCATGGGAAAACGTTCATAGGTGTCGATCATATATTTATCCGCCAGTTTCATGATTTCTTCTTTTGTATATCCGGTATCCTTCAGTCTCATAGCGTTCATTCCTTTCTCTTGCGGCTTCAGATCAGGCCTTTGATCTGCATATAATGTTTAATTACTTTGACACAATTTTCCACGCCCACCCGTTCGCTGTTCAGGGTCATGTCATAATTGACCGGGTTGGTCCAGTAATTGCCGTGGGTGTAGTGGGCGTAGTAATCCGCCCGGTATTTATCCGTATGGGTAATGGTTGCCGCGGCTACCTCCTTGGTAACTCCCATATTCTTCATCGTCCGCTCCAGGCAGAAAGCCCTGGGGGCTTCTATATATACGCTGACTACATTCTCCCTGCCCCGCAGGATCCAGTCCGCGCATTTTCCCACAATGACGCAGGATTCCGTTTCCGCCAGATTCTCAATGATCTGCTTCTGATACTGAAACAGAGCGTCGTCCGACACAAATTTTTCATTTCTGGCAATATAATGTCTGGCCCGGGGCAGCCCCCGCATAAAGCTGGAGAATCCTCCATTGGTGCGGATTTTTTCATTGACTTCCTTAAACAGCTGTTCGCTGAGTCCGCTGAGCTGGCTGGCCAGCGTAAGGATCCGGTTTTCATAGCAGTGGATCCCCAGCTCTTTCGCCAGCTTTGAGGCAATCTCCTTGCCGCCGGAGCCAAATCCCCTGGCAAATGTCACCACGTAATTTCCCATCCGTTCTCCTCCTTCTTTTCCGGTTCAGCCCGCCAGATACCGGCTCAGGAATTCTCTGGTCCGGGGATTTCTGGGACTGGTAAAGATTACATCCGGAGAATCATCCTCCGCGATATATCCCTTGTCCATAAAAATGGTTCTGGTGGATACATCCCTGGCGAAAGCCATTTCATGGGTAACGATAATCATGGTCAGTCCCGTCTCCGCCAGCTCCTGCATAACCTTCAGCACTTCTCCCACCATTTCCGGATCCAGGGCGCTGGTGGGCTCGTCAAAGAGAAGCACCTCCGGATTCATGCAGAGAGCTCTGGCAATGGCGACCCGCTGCTTCTGTCCGCCGGAGAGCTGTGCCGGTTTCGCGTGGATATAGGGCGCCATTCCCACTTTTTTTAAATGGGTGATCGCCCGTTCAAAGGCTTCCTCCTTTGGCAGGCGCAGAACCTTCCTGGTGCAGCAGGTACAGTTGTCCAGCACAGTCATGTGGTTGAACAGATTGAAAGACTGGAACACCATGCCCACCCGGGAGCGGTATCGGTTGATCTCCTTCTGTACATCCCGCACTTCTTCTCCGTGATACAGAATTCTGCCGCTGGTCTGACGCTCCAGCCGGTTGATGCACCGCAGAAGGGTGGATTTTCCCGAGCCGGAAGAACCTACAATGCAGATTACCTCCCCTTTGTCCACGGAGAAATCAATTTTCCTCAGCACCTCATGCTGCCCGAAGGATTTACTCAGTTCTTCTACTTTAATTATGTTTTCAGCCATCCGGCAACGCCTCCTTACTGCGCGTCCATGTACTCTACCGCCAGCACGTAGTCTTTTTTGCCCTCCAGGTGTTTTTCCATCAGACGGAAGATCCGGCTGAAGGCAAAACAGAGTACAAAATAGATAACCGCTGTCAGCAGGAAGGACTGGAAATATTTATAGTTGACCGACCCGGCCGTCTTGGCCGCCATATACAGCTCGTTGATGGCCAGCACGTTCAGCACGGAAGTCATTTTCAGATTCGTCAAAAAAGTATTTCCCATTTCCGGCAGGATATTGCGGAGCACTTGGGGCAGGATGATGTAGAACATGGTCTTCAGGGGGGACATGCCCATAGCCAGGGCTCCTTCCCGCTGGCCCAGATCTACGGAATTAATACCGGCCCGGACGGTCTCCGCCATATAGGCTCCGGTATTGAGCACCGTTACCAGAATACCCGCGGCAATAGGAGAAATATCAAAGCCCGCCTGGAGGATGCCGTAGTACACCACCATGGCCTGCACCATCATGGGCGTATCCCGGAAAATTTCCACGTAAACCGTGAAAATCGCTTTCAGCACCCGGAGCCCTGCCTTTTTCAGCGCATGGTCCGCGGGACGGATCCGGATATCCTGAACAATTCCGGCCCCGTATCCCAGCAGGAACCCCAGCAGGGTGCCGATAACCGCTATATATAAAGTCAGCAGAGTTCCCTGTATAAACATACCGGAATAATGCTGCGCCAGATAAATAATCCATTCTAAGGAATTTGTCGGATTGGTGATCATATAGGAATCTCCCCTTTCCAGCTTTCGTTATATTCTGTCAGACGGAAGCTGCCGGCTGCAGCGGAATCGTCTCCTCCATCAGTTTATCCATCTCTGCCGAATCGTTCCATCCCATAGCGTCCATAGCGCCCTGAATCTTATCCCTCAGTTCCGTGTCATCTTTTCTTGTGGCGATACACACGTTTACCATTTCCTCGTCATTGGTAAAGGTATCTGAGGAATCCAGAGTAATTACCTTCAGATCTTCGTTGGTCATAGCTGCCGATTCCGCAGTGGGGATATCTACCACACAGACATCCGCCACTCCGTTGGAGATAGCCATGAAACATTCGGAGGTAGTTTCATAATTTCCCGACAGAACGGCTCCCTCAATCTGATCCAGCAGGGGTACCCAGCCGGTTCCCAGCTGTGTAGTCACTTTGCATCCTGTTCCCGCCAGGTCTGAAAGTTTTGTCACATTTTCATAAGGGCCGCCTTTCTTCACCACAATACAGTTATGTCTATAGTAATAGGGCTCTGTAAAGGCGTAGGCCTTTTCCCGCTCCGCTGTTTTTCCCATTCCGGCAATAACCGCGTCATAGACTCCCGCATCCAGGGAAGTTCCGATAGAGCTCCACTCCACTTTGTGGACCTCCAGCGTCATACCCAGCTGTTCCGCAATTTTCTGGGCTACCGCCACATCATATCCATAGGCATACATATCTGTGCCGTAAATCGGTTCCGCGGTAATCCCATCCGCCACCTCCGGGGTCATCTGCGTCCAGTTAAAGGGCGGATACGCGCACTCCATGCCTACCCGCAGCACATTTCCGCTGTCTTCAGCTGAAGAACTCTCTGCCGCCGCGGAAGACCCTGCCGCATCCGGGGAAGTTCCTTCTGAAGCCCCGCATCCGGCCAGAAGAGAAAACGCCATCGCCGCCGCCATACACCAACCTGCTAATTTTCTTTTCATCATAATAATCCTCCTCGTCAGAAAAGGCGCCCACTCCCTTGGGGGGGAATGAACGCCTTTGTCCCTGTTTCCGCTATAACAAAATCCATTTCTCCGGCCCGTCTGCAGCCTGGTCCGGAAAACCTTCCGTATAACAGAAAAGACGCTCACTCTGAAAAGAATGAACGTCCTTGTTCGCTGTTACGGTTTATCTTCTTAATTAAGATACTGTTGATTATACTCTTACCCCTCCCGTACCGTCAACGTATAACCTTAACAATATTTTTTAGAAATTCCCGGAGAATCCGAAAATTTTATACAATTTTCTCTTTTTTCATATCAGATTTTTGGGGGGCTGCCTCCCCGCTGCGGGTCAGGAATATCCGGCTGCAGCGTTTTTTGCGGCCCATGGGGTTTCCATCCCAGCACCCTCTCTTTCATCCCCGGGACATCCAGCACGCCCAGGGCGAAGCCTTTCCGCACCAGTTCCTCCGGCAGGTATTCATCGTACTTTTCAAAGACAGGGTTTTCCTTGGGATAAACCAGTTCCAGGGGATCGAAGTCTTTTTCCGCTTCCTCCCCGGTGATCCGGTAAAAGTCTTCTTCGCTGACCTGCATGGTAAACTGCAGGTAATAGGGCCGGGAGGGATTCAATCCCTTCAGTCCCAGCCGCTTTCCGCAGCGGATCTTCAGAAAGCGCTCCAGGGCCAGAAATCCGTAGCTGCCGATCCAGGGGAACAAAGCCCACATATTTCCTCCCAGACGCACCAGAGGACGGTCCCCCATGCCGGCTTTGGCAAAGGTCTCCCTGGCGTCCCGCAGCCGGCAGACTGCGTGCCGCAGCAGATAGGGATAGCATTTCTGCTCCTTCAGGACCTGACGCATACGCTCCAGGATGCGGGTGTGGATGTCCCCGGCCACATCTCCGAAGTAGGCGGGGATATTGCCCTTTACCAGGGTACAGTAAACCTCCCGCTTTTTGTGGTCCACCTCGTCCACGATCCACACTCTCCCGGCAATGGCGATCTTGTCCCCTGCCGGCGGCGGCTTCACAATGGTGCCCAGCTCTTCCGGGCCGGAGCGCACGGAATACTCGATATTTTCCTGAAACACCGCGTAAAATTTATAATTGTTTACAATCCGCTCTCCGGTCAGGCCCAGGATCAGGCCGCCGTTTTCTGTACGGCTGATATGGTCCGTCTCCAGCAGATGACGGAGCAGCACCCGGTAATCCTCCTGGGAGATCCTGTGAAAGCAGGACAGGGACAGCACCCGGGAAGCCAGCTCCCCCGGGGACATTTCCCCGCAGGAGGCCAGGGTGCTCATGGTCTGATGGTACAGAAGGCTGTAGGGCAGCCTCTCTGTCCTGGGAGGCTCCACAAATCGTTCCTCCACATACAGCTGCACCAGCGCAATGCCCTGAATCAGATACCAGGGGATCATATCCGGGAGCATGGCCCTGGGTTCCGGGTGATCCTCCCGCATGACAAACCACATTTCCGCAGGCTCTCCCCGCCGGCCGGTCCTTCCCATCCTCTGAAGAAAGCCTGACACCGTAAAGGGAGCGTCAATCTGAAAGGCCCTCTCCAGTTTTCCGATGTCGATGCCCAGCTCCAGAGTGGCGGTGGCGCAGACGGACAGCAGAGAAGCATCGTCCTTCATCTCTTCCTCCGCGCTCTCCCGATAGGAGGCCGAGAGATTTCCGTGATGGATCAGGAACCGGTCCGGCTCCCGGTTGGCCTCGCAGTACTGCCGCAGGCTCTGGCAGACCGCCTCGCACTCCTCCCGGGAATTGGTGAAGATCAGACACTTTTTTCCCCGGGTATGCTCAAAAATGTAACCCATGCCAGGATCGGCGGCCCGGGGCGCGGTGTCCGTGGGAGCTTCCATCCGAAGGGTCTCAAAAACCTCCTGTTTTCCTTCATCCGCCTGGGGGGCCGTGTTGAAAAAATGCTCCATAGACAGGCGCCAGATCTCTTTTCCGCCCTCAAAGGCCGGGATCACCGTTCTCCCACCGCTGCCGGCAGCCAGAAAACGCCCGGCCTCCTCCGGATTTCCGATGGTGGCGGACAGGCCGATCCGCCTGGGGCGGCAGCCCGCGGTCCTGCACATCCGCTCAATAAGGCAGAAGGTCTGCAGGCCCCGATCCCCCCGAAGCAGGGAATGGATCTCGTCAATGACAATAAAACGCAGATCCCCAAACAGGGAAGGGATCTCCATATGCTTGTTGATCATCAGAGATTCCAGGGATTCCGGGGTGATCTGCAGAATGCCGGAGGGCTTCCGCAGAAGCCTGCGCTTCCGGCTCTGGGGCGCGTCCCCGTGCCACCGTGTCACAGAGATCCCGGCCTCCTCGCAGAGCTCCTCCAGCCTTCCGAACTGATCGTTGATCAGGGCCTTTAAGGGGGCTATGTACAGAACCCCCACGCTGGCAGGCGGATCCTCCTCCAGCAGTGTCAGAATGGGGAAAAAGGCGGCCTCCGTCTTGCCGGAGGCTGTAGAGGCTGTCAGAAGCACATTGTCCTCTGTTCCGAAGATGGCGCTTCCGGCGGCATTCTGCACTCCCCGCAGGGCCTGCCAGCCGGAGCGGTAGATATAATCCTGAATAAAAGGGGCGTATCTTTCAAATACATTCATATAGTAAACTCCGCGTAGTTCGGATCTGTCTCATCGGAGACAGCCTGGGATTTCGTGCAGGTAAAGGCGTCGGATCCCATGAGTTCCCGGACGCTCCGGTCCGGGTTCTGGTACAGCAGATCCAGAAGTTCAATAAAATCCCGGATCACTTCCCTGGGGGTAATGTTCTGATCCGCCCCGATCCGTTCATATTCCATGCGGATAAAGCCGGCCAGTTCTTCCGTCTCCATTTTTCTCCCGCAGGGGTAGAGATCTCCGTGCATGGCCGCCAGTTTTTCGCAGAGCACCAGCATCTCCTCCGGGGTCAGGGGCTCCAGCCGGATCACCGGCGCCAGCAGGTCCCTGGTCCCGGGCCGGGAAAATCTTCCCTCCGCCAGCCGGGAGCGGAGGGCCTCGTAGCTGTAGATGCCCCGGCGCTTGTCTTCCAGGGCCTGGGGAGTGGCTCCCATGAGGATTCCCAGATACCTGGCTTTCCCCTGAAGGGTATCGTTGTACATAGTCAGCAGCTTTTCATAATTGTACTGGCGGGTAATGGAATTGGGGATCTTATAGAGATTCACCAGCTCGTCGATCATAATCATCAGCCCCGCGTATCCAGCCAGCCGGAAAAACACCGCGAAAAGCTTCAGATACTCATACCAGTCATCGTCCGTAATGAGGATACTGACTCCCAGTTCCTCTTTGGCCTCCCGCTTCAGGGCGTATTCCCCCCGGAACCAGCGGACCACTTTGGCCTTTGTTTCATCGTCCCCCTCCACATAAGAGTGATAATACAGAGAGAGAAGCCGGGCGAACTCAAATCCGTGAACCAGCTCGCTGACGGCGGAGGTCACTTGGTAAATCTTCCCGTCCACAGCCTTGGTCAGCTTTGGATCTCCGGGTTCCAGCCCGGTTTCCTGCAGAGCCTCTGTCTGCAGGCCGCTGATCCACCGGTCCAGCACCAGGGTCAGGGCTCCTCCCTCGGGTTTTGTTTTTGTGGAAAGATTGCCGATCAGTTCCCGGTAGGTGGCAAGTCCCTGGCCCCGGGTTCCCTGGAGCCGCCGTTCCGGGGACAAATCCGCGTCCGCCACCAGAAACCCTTGATCCATAACGTAATTGCGGATGGTCTGGATCAGAAAACTCTTGCCGGAGCCGTACCGGCCCACGATGAAACGGAAGGAGGCGCCTCCTTCCCGGATAATGTCCACATCGTGGAGAAGGGCTTCGATCTCGTTTTTCCTTCCCACCGCGATATAGGGCAGGCCGATTCTGGGGACCACGCCTCCCTTGAGAGAATTCAGTATGGCCTGTTCGATCCGCTTGGGGACCTTCTTAGTCTTTTCCGTCATTCTATTTTGCCTCCCAGCATCTGCAGCAGCTCCTCCCGGTAATCCTCCACCAGAGTGATCCCGCTGCCGTCACTCTCCAGTACATTGTCTCCTATTTCATCAAATAAAGCTTCATTGATGGCGTCCGCCGCCACAGAAGCCATGAGATGACAGGCCTTAAGATACGGTTTCACAGGTTCCCCCCGAAGAAGAGCCAGCAGAATCCGGGGGTAGGGAACACCCGGCAGATCCTGCCCCTCCGACGCCCCGGTCTCCGGCTGTTCTTCCAGGGCCTCCTGCTTCTCTGGAAGTTTTTCCTTTGCCGGCTCCAAACTTTCCTCCCGTTCCGCCTCTGTCAGAAGGCTGTCCCGGGTGAGTCCCGCGTCCCGCCGGATCTGCTCCAGTCCGGAAAAATCAATGGTGATTTTCGGCCGCCCTGCCGCCCGCTCCGCCTCCTTCAGGGACTGAACAGCCCATTCCCCGTAAGGCGCGGCCCAGGCCTCCTCCGGTTTGCCCCGCAGATAGCCCCCTGTTTTCCCGTATTTCCGGAAGATCCGATCTGTCTCATGGAGAAAGCCCTGAAATTTCCCCCGGTCAAAATATAGGGTGTCGTACCTCTCCTCCTGCCACAGGCCGCCCCGGCAATGATAAGACCTGCAGGGATCCAGAATATAATCGGCGTCCGGATGAGGAGCTGTCTCAAAATAGACGGCGTTGGCCAGGGGGCGCCAGGAAAAGCTTTTCCGGCTTCCGAAACAGTCCGTAAACAGATCTCTGCCCTCCCGGGAATACCGCTCCACTCCCCGGCGCCAGGCAGCGGCAAACAGCTGCTTCCCTTTGACCGGATCCTTTTGGACCACCGGGGACTGCTCCAGTTTCCTTCCCCCGAAGAAGCGCAGAGCGGAAAAAACTTCTTCCGGCTTATAACTGCCTGGATCCCGCAGGACGGCAAGAGCCTGATCCCGATCCCGCAGCGCCGGATCCGCGGCCTGCAGAGCCCATTCCGGGGAAAGTCCATGAATCACCGCGTATTCCAGCATCCACCGGCGCAGATTCTTATATATGGAAGAATCTCCGATGCCGGAATCCAGAAAACCCTTCTGAAATTCTTCCATCTTTCTCAGGGCATCCTCCGGAGAACCGGATCCGATGCCGTTCAGCAGTTCATAGAGATACAGATAGGCCAGAGAGGAGGAAACCGGAATAAAGTCTCCCTTCCGCAGGCGGGAGCGCCAGGTAAAATATCCCCGCAGCTGGGGAACGGTCAGATCATGATAAGTGGTAAAATACCGATGGTAGATTCCCGTCCAGGGCTGATCGTCCTCATAGGCTTCCATGAATTTCCCCTGCCGGTAAAAATTTCTGCATTTCTGGGCAAAGGAGCCGTCTCCATGCCGGTACAGCCTCTGCATTTCCCGGATCTTCGCCGGGATCTTCTTCTCCGGCAGAGAAAAAGAAGTTCCCGGAAAGGGCAGGGATGTATCCTCATACACTACTTTTTTCTTTTGGGAAGCCGATTCCAGCACCATGGTATAACCTCGCTGCTCCCCTGAGGACAGAGCCCGGTCAAAGAGCCTGCAGACCACATCCGCCTCTGTGCTGTCGTCAAAGATCACCCCGATCCACTTCTCCCCTTTCATACGGAAAGGCCGGGTCAGGTAGGGGGCGGAAATCTCCGATAATGTCTGCCGTCCGCATTTCAGGTCACATCTCTGTATCTCGCTTCCCCGGTCGAAATCCCACTGCCGCATGAGCAGGGCGGCCCACTTTCCCGTATGGGGATCGGCCAAAACCGAAAATCCGGGAAACTCCGCCCATTTGCGCTGCTCCTGGATATGATATTTTTCCTCCGCGTAGGAGGTCAGTTCCGACAGTTCCAATGCAATGCCCTCCCTGTCTTTGGAAATCAGCCCGGCTCCGGCATCAGATCTCTCAGAATCAGAACCTTCCATTTATCGCCGATCAGCATCAGCGTTGTTCCCACCGGACACGCCGGCAGCTCTCCGGCTGTCTGCATAGGATCACTCTCCTTCTATGGTTTCCATTTGGTAACTATCCCACTTTATTGTGTATACTTTGCGCAGATATACTACAGAAATATAATAGTATCAGAACAGATGGTTGTCAACATCACAGCAGAGGAGGATACAAAATGCGGCGCTCCTATGTCAACGAACCTTTATTTGCTTTCAAAAAAAACAAAAAATTTCAGTTTTGAAATCAGCTGCTTGCATATACTATGTTATAAACGTATAATAGATTTTAAGATGGTTTCAAAAAAGCAAAAAAATTTAGTTTTTGAAAGCGAAGGCGCATATGAAAATAATAACGAGAACAGAGTATCTAAACAGGATCATCGAGTTGAATCAAACTCCGGACATTAAAATTATTACTGGTATTCGCCGGTCGGGAAAGTCAGTATTAATGAGGGCATACATTGAGTATCTAAAAGGTCATTTTGAAAACATCAATATCATTTTTATTGACTTTATGGATATAACCTATGAAAATCTCAAAGAATATCATTCGTTTCATGCATATGTAGAAGAACATTATCAAGCGGGAAAAACAAACTATCTTTTTGTGGATGAAGTTCAAATGTGTCCGAGTTTCGAGCTGGCGGTCAACAGTCTTCACTCGAAGCGGAGATATGATATTTATATTACAGGTTCCAATGCATTTTTGCTGAGTACGGATCTGGCAACTCTATTTACCGGACGTTATATCGGGATTCATGTGTTTCCCTTCAGTTTTCGGGAATACTGCCGGTATTATAATGAAACGGATGATAAAGAAAATTTGTTTGAGACCTATTCCATAAGGGGGGGATTGGCAGGCTCTTACGTTTATAAAACAGAAGCAGACAGAATCCGCTATATCAGGGAGGTCTATGAAACGATCGTTACAAGAGATCTTGTGCAGAAGTATTCGCTGCCGGACACATTGGTTTTACAGCGGTTAAGCGAGTTTCTTATGGACAATATCAGCAATCTGACTTCTCCGAATAAGGTCAGCCAGCTCCTTACAGCGAATAAGACAATCACCAATCACGTAACGGTTGGCAAATATATCAAGTATTTGTGCAACGCCTTTGTTTTTTACGATATCAAACGATATGATATTCGTGGAAAGAAATATCTGGAAAGTTCTGAAAAATTTTATCTGTGTGATACGGGTATCCGGTATGCTATTCTCGGGAGCAGAAATATGGATTACGGCAGAGTATATGAGAACATGGTTTGTATCGAATTGCTCCGCAGAGAATATGATGTATACGTGGGAAAGCTGTATCAAAAGGAAATCGATTTTGTAGCACAAAAAGGAGACGAAAAAATATATATTCAGGTCAGTGACAATATTTCAGATCCGAAAACGCTCGAAAGGGAGAGCCAGCCGTTACTGCAAATTCGGGATGCTTATCCAAAAATGATCATTGCCCGGACACGGCATCCGAAATATAGCTATGAGGGGATTGAAATTTATGATATTGCCGACTGGCTATTGCAGGAATAAAAAATGGCGCGCAATAAACATAACACCCCCGGCATCATCAAGCACCCCTTCTGGCGGATGACGTATCAGTATCCTGAGGACTTTTACGCCTGTGTCAACCTGGGGGAGGCCTGGGCGCCGCGGGAGGGTACAATAGAACAGAAAATAGTGTCAGGTTGCAAAAATCTTTTGTTTGAACAGACCCGATTGATGATTCTTTCAAGAAAATCATCATTGCCAAAGACCTGGTGGCAGCGGCGGTATTGCGTGCGCGAAGAAGTCATACCCGTTGATCAGAAAAACTGCTTTATTCCCTGCGATCTGATGTAGAAAGCAGTCCGCATATTTTCTGTGAAAGCCTTTCCAGATCCTGTGCCCGTCTGCCGAAAATTCTCACGGCAAAGCCGCCGGAAGCCCGGGTGATTCCGCCTTCCGTCTTCCGGTCCTCCTCCAGGAGTTCCAGAACCTTTTTCCGGAAGCTGTCCGGCTCTTTGGGCTCTGTAAAGAACAGGTTTGCCAGATGGGTGTAAGATTCAAACATCCCCATCCCTTCCATCTCAAACAAATCCGGCTCATAGCGGGTGTTGTCCCGGTAGATCAGCCTGCCTGCCCGGTAAATTTCCACGTAATTCCGGTAATACCGGTACGCGAACCGCTCTCCCCTGGCGGCCCGCCCGCAGGAGAGAATCTCCGACAGCTGGAAAACCGATGTTTCATCTTCCAGTTCTACCCGCATACAGCTCTCAAACGCAGAGTCACGGAAGGGGATCGTCGGCTGCGGATGGTAAGCCAGCGACGCATGAGAGGCCACCTGAATCAGAATATCTCTCCTGGCGCTGCCTGCGGCCATAGGGTGGATCTTATCGTAGGACTGAGATAAAAATTCCAGCTTTGCCCCCGGCTTTACTTTGATCTGAAACTTCTGCCTGTCCCCTTCCAGAATGCCCGCGGAGGCGGCCAGGAGCATGACCTGGATCCCGCCGTCCCTCTTCCGGAAGGGCTGCATAATCTTATAGGGAGCTGTGAACCGTACCTCTTTCAAAATCGTTTCCCCCCGGCGTTCTTCCGCAGTCAGCTCCAGGGAGGAAACTTTTCCAAACTGATTTTCAGCCATAAATTACATTCCTTCCAGCAGTACATTTTCCTTGATCCAGCGGATCACCTCATCTACATGCTCATTCCCCCGGATGTTGGTGAAGATAAAGGGACGGTCTCCCCTCATTTTCTTTGAATCCCGCTCCATCACCTCCAGGCTGGCGCCTACATAGGGAGCCAGATCAATCTTATTGATCACCAGCAGATCCGACCGGGTGATGCCGGGGCCGCCTTTGCGGGGAATTTTGTCGCCCTCCGCCACATCAATGACAAAAATCGTGGCGTCCACCAGCTCCGGGGAGAAGGTGGCGGACAGATTGTCCCCGCCGCTCTCAATGAACAAAAGCTGAATGTCCGGAAATTTCTCCATCATTTCATCCACTGCTTCCAGGTTCATGGAAGCGTCTTCCCGAATGGCGGTGTGGGGGCATCCGCCGGTTTCCACACCGATGATGCGCTCCTTTGGCATCACGCTGTTTTTTGCCAGAAATTCCGCGTCCTCCTTGGTGTAAATATCGTTTGTGATGACGCCGATGCTGTACTCCCCGGCCATCTGCCGGGTCAGAGCCTCAATCAGCGCCGTTTTCCCGGAGCCTACCGGCCCGGCTACTCCTATTTTTACGTAAGACATAGCTCTCCTCCTGTCATAACTGCAAATATTTGATCCCGCCCGGCCCCCTCTGCTTCCGGGGCGCCGGGCAGGCTATGTTTTTTCGATCTCCCCTCACGACATATAAAGCCGTGAATAGAGGGTTTCGTGCTGGATGCCGCGAAGGTCGAAACCCGGTGTGGAGGCGCAGAGCATTTCCTCCCCGGCGGTTTCCGCCTCTCTCACCAGCTCTTCCATCCGGGGATGAAGGGACAGCAGCAGCTTCTGCCCGTCAGACTGGCTCAAGGGAATGGTTTTTACGCAGTTGGTCACCATGGCGGATGCCTGAGCGTACAGAAATCCGGCCAGAGCTTCCTCCCTGCGGATCCCCGCGCAGGCGCAGAACACGCCGTAAGCGCAGGGATGGCAGGTGGTTTTTCCCTTCCTGGCCTCCAGGTAGCTGTCAAAAAAAGCAGTTTCCCTGCCGGCGCCCATATGCGCCAGGGTTTTAATAAAGCGGCTTCCCAGTTTTTTGGAGGCCTCCCGCAGCTCCATGGGGATTCTGGAGGCCTCCAGAATGTCCTCCAGCTCATCCAGGGCCGGAAGGTCTCCTCTCTCTGCCGCATCATAGGCCAGCCGGGCCGCCAGCAGATCCGTATACAGAAAATTGTAACTCAGCCGTTTCCGGATATATTCCTCCGCAGTTTCCAGATCCTGTACGATTCCTTTCTGGATATAGGTTTCCAGCCCGTAGGAATGGGAATACCCTCCGATGGGGAACAGGGAATCATTGATCTGTAGCAGCAGGAAATGATGATTCAGAAGTTCCATACCCTGCCCTCCGGTTCAGTGATGGTGATTGTGGACGGAAGCCGAAATCCTTCGGTCAAAGGCCAGCTTCCCCACTTCTTTTTCCGCCTTTACGCCATGGAGGCCGGACAGCATCCGCAGCATAGGCTCATTGTAGGGCGTAATAAAGGTATCTTCCTTTGGGCCGTAAAAAAGCGGGGCATGGCGGTTGCCGATCTCATAGCAGACCTTTGCCGTCATAAAGCGGTGATCCGGCTCCACGGTCACCCGGATCACTTCACAGGGCGGAGTGCGGACGGCGATCACCAGATTCTCGTCCATATAGATCACCTTTCCCTCATACAGGCCTTCCGTCAGCACCGAATCGTCCAGGCGGATGCCCACTTCCCGGCCTGTGTCTGTTGTTTTCCGGTGGATTTTCTTGAATGCCTCATGCCATTCAATCTCCACATATTCTATGGTTTTCCCGGCTGTGTCCAGATCCTCCAGGGTGCCCAGAATTTTTTCACAGATCATAGTCTCTTTCTCCCTTAACCGATTTTACCATGCGCCGATCAGCATCAGCAGTCCGGGGATCCAGGCCGTGGCCACCCCTTCAAACACCTGCAGGACAGGGACAAATTTCCCCAGCTTTCTGCCGCAGATATCCTCCACAAAGGAGGTGCCCCACAGCACCGCCCACAGATACCAGATGGCCGCCCAGCGCCAGTCGGCAGTCACGCCCAGAGCAGAACTTCCGGTGATTCCCTCAATGGTTCCGAATACCGCCGCGTTCACGGCCACAAAGGTGGAAAACCAGGCAAAGGGAATGGGGTTTAACTTTCCCAGCTTCACAAACGCCACAAACAGGTAGGTAAAGCCGAAGAGCAGCCCGGTGCCGGCGGCGTAATAATTTCCCTGCACCAGGTTCACGGCATTGATAAACACGGAAAGACCTCCGGTGAGGATATTCATCACCGCCGCGGATTTTCCATCTACGTTGTACAGGGTACACATGCCGTTGTTAATCAGCACGATGCCCACAAATAAGAGACAGACTCCTAACATTTTTTCACTCCTCCTCTTTTCCGGATTCTCAGAACAGGCTGTAAAGCTGTGTCAGCGGCAGCTTTTTGGCCGGTTTGGAAGTAATATGTTCGCCGTCCACCCGCACCTCATAGGTTTCCGGGTTCACGGTGATCTCCGGCGTTCCATCGTTGAATTTCATATCCTTCTTGGAAATATTCCGGCACCCGGAGACAGGAACTACCGTTTTCTCCAGATGGTATTTTCCCTTTACATTCTCTTCCATGGCCGCCTTGGACACGAAAGTCAGGCAGCAGCCGTATCTGGCTTTTCCGTGGGCCGCGAACATGGGCTTATACATCACCGGCTGGCAGGTGGGGATGGAAGCGTTGGCGTCGCCCATCTTGGAAGCGATGATCATGCCGCCCTTGATGACCATATCCGGCTTGCTTCCGAAGAACGCCGGATTCCACAGTACCAGATCCGCGCATTTTCCCACTTCCACGGAGCCTACGTAGGAGGCTACGCCGTGGGTGATGGCGGGATTGATGGTATATTTGGAAATGTACCGTTTTACCCGGAAGTTATCGTTGCCATGGCCTTCATCCTCAGGCAGAGGACCTCTCTCCTCTTTCATCTTGCTGGCAGTCTGCCAGGTGCGGGTGATGACCTCTCCTACCCGGCCCATGGCCTGGGAGTCAGAACTCATCATGGAAAATACGCCCATATCCTGCAGCACATCCTCCGCGGCAATGGTCTCCGGGCGGATCCGGGAATCCGCGAAAGCCACATCCTCCGGAATCCGTTTGTCCAGGTGATGGCAGACCATCAGCATGTCCAGATGCTCGTCCAGAGTGTTGACGGTGTAGGGCATGGTAGGATTGGTGGAGGAAGGAAGTACATTGGGCGCCGCCGCGGCGCGGATGATGTCCGGGGCATGGCCGCCGCCGGCGCCTTCTGTATGGTATGTATGGATGGTTCTGCCGGCGATGGCCGCCAGAGTATCCTCCACGCATCCTCCCTCATTCAGAGTGTCCGTGTGGATGGCCACCTGCACATCGTACGCGTCGGCCACATTCAGGCAGTGGTCAATGGCCGCCGGTGTGGATCCCCAGTCCTCATGGAGCTTCAGGCCCATAGCGCCCGCCCGGATCTGCTCTTCCAACGCTTTTTCATCAGAGCAGTTGCCCTTGCCCAGGAGCCCGATATTCATGGGGTACTCTTCGCAGGCCTGCAGCATCCGCTCCAGATTCCAGGGGCCCGGGGTACAGGTGGTGGCGTTAGTGCCGTCCGCGGGGCCGGTGCCGCCGCCGATCATGGTGGTTACCCCGCTGTACAGGGCGCAGTCCACCTGCTGGGGAGAAATAAAATGAATGTGGGTATCCAGTCCGCCGGCCGTGACGATCAGGCCTTCCCCTGCCAGGGCCTCCGTGGAGGCTCCCACGGTCATGCCCGGAGTCACCCCGTCCATGACAGAGGGATTTCCGGCTTTTCCGATACCGGCGATCTTCCCGTCTTTGATTCCGATATCCGCCTTATAGATTCCGGTATAGTCCACAATCAGGGCATTGGTGATCACCAGATCCAGATCTCCGTCTGCGCTGGTGGTTTTTACCGACTGCCCCATGCCGTCCCGGAGGGTCTTGCCCCCTCCGAACTTGCACTCGTCTCCGTAGGTGGTATAGTCCTTCTCCACCTCGATCACCAGACTGGTGTCCGCCAGCCGCACCTTATCGCCGGTGGTGGGGCCGTACATCATCGCGTATTTTTCTCCGGATATTTTTGTGCTCATCTGCAATCCCTCCTATTTAGACAAATCCCTTTTGTTTCGCTTTTTCCAGAGACGCCGCCTTTGTGGCCTCGGAAACCTGGGCACAGGTCAGGTCGTTGAGGCCGAATACCCGGCGGGTGCCGCCCATAGCCGTCAGGGTTACTTCCTTTTCCTCCCCCGGCTCAAAACGGACGGAGGTCCCGGATGGAATGTCCAGATGGAATCCATAGGCCTGTTCCCTGTCGAAGGACAGACAGCGGTTCACCTCAAAAAAGTGAAAATGGGATCCCACCTGTACGGGACGGTCTCCGGTATTGACCACTGCCAGGGTACGGCTTTCCTTTCCTTCGTTTAATGTGATCTCTCTGTCAAGAGCCATGATTTCTCCGATCTTCATACTGCGCTTCCTCCTTACTGAATGGGATTGTGTACGGTGACCAGCTTGGTGCCGTCAGGGAACGTGGCTTCCACCTGAACCTCGGCCGCCATATCCGCCACCCCCTCCATGACGTCTTCTTTTGACAGCAGCGTGGTTCCCAGATGCATCAGCTCCGTTACCTCTTTCCCGTCCCGGGCCATCTCCATCAACTCCGAGCTGATATAGGCCACCGCCTCCGGGTAATTCAGCTTCAGGCCCCGCTCTTTTCTCTCCTTTGCCAGGCTGCCTGCCAGATGCAGCAGCAGCTTTTCCTGTTCCTTGGGCGTCAGTCGCATAATGAAACCTCCTTTATGATCTTACTTTCGTGAAACACGGAGGCGATGCCGCGCTCCGTTCACAGCTTTTCTGCCCGCCGGGCATATCGCGCAAAAAAAAACAGACAGAGACGCCTCTTCTGACATCTTTGTCTGTTTTACGGAGGACATGCTACCACATTATTTTTGTATTGTCAATGTTTATTCCGCAATATTTTTATTGCCAGCCGGTTTGTTCCGTAAAAAAAACAATCTCAAAATAAAATCTGCCCGCCGAAATATTGTATTTTAAAACAGATACGCATATAATAGGCTCTGAAATCAACATCTTTTACGGAGGAGGCAGGATGGAATGACAAGAAACAGCTGCAGCGGAGTACGGGAAGAATGCGGTGTTTTCGGGATCTATGACCTGGACGGAAATGACGTTGCCAACAGTATTTACTACGGTTTGGAGGCATTGCAGCACCGGGGGCAGGAATCCTGCGGCATCGCGGTTTCAGATACAGAAGGCCCCAAGGGCAGAGTGCGCTCCCGCAAAGGTCTCGGGCTTGTAAATGAAGTGTTTAAAGCTCCCGAGCTGGAGGCGCTGAGGGGGAATATCGGGATCGGACATGTCCGCTACTCTACCTCAGGCTCCTCTTCCATAGAGAATGCCCAGCCCCTGGTGCTGAATTATATAAAGGGGTCCCTGGCGCTGGCCCACAACGGAAACCTGATAAACGCCAGAGAACTCCGGGAACAGATGGAAAACAGCGGGGCAATCTTCCACACTTCCATTGACTCTGAGGTGATCGCTTACTGCATTGCCCGGGAGAGGGTTCGCTGCGGCTCCGTGGAGGAGGCGGTTCGGCGGGCCTGCAGCCAGATCCGCGGCGCCTACGGGCTGGTAATTATGAGTCCCAGGAAACTGGTGGCTGTAAGGGACCCCTACGGCCTGAAGCCCCTCTGTCTGGGAAAGAGGGATCATGCTTATATCATCGCCTCGGAAAGCTGCGCGGTCACATCTGTGGGCGCGGAATTTATCCGGGATATTCAGCCCGGCGAAATTGTCACGGTCACAAAAGACGGGGCTGTCCATTCACAATTTCTGGAGAAAACTCCCGCCCCTGCCCATTGTATCTTTGAATATATCTATTTTGCCCGGCTGGACAGCCGTTTAGATGGGATCAGCATTTATGATTCCCGGATCCGGGCCGGCAGAGTTCTCGCGGAAGCGTATCCTGTGGAAGCCGACCTGGTGGCAGGGGTCCCGGACTCCGGCCTGGCCGCGGCCAAGGGCTATTCGGAGGCCTCCGGAATCCCCTTTGGGCTGGCCTTCCACAAGAACAGCTATATTGGCAGGACCTTCATCAAACCCACCCAGAAAGAGCGGGAAAGCAGCGTTAAGATCAAACTCAGCGTCCTGGAGTCCGTTGTCAGAGGAAAGCGCGTGGTTCTCATCGATGATTCCATTGTGCGGGGAACCACCATAGCGAATCTTATCCGGATGATGAAGCAGGCAGGGGCATCGGAAGTCCATGTCCGCATCAGTTCCCCGCCCTTTCTCTATCCCTGCTATTTCGGCACAGACGTGCCCTCCAATCAGCAGCTCATCGCCTCCTCCCATTCCACCGAGGAGATACGGAAAATGATCGGAGCGGATTCTCTGGGGTATATGCCGGTTGAAAATCTCAGAGACATGGTAAACAATCTTCCCATCTGCGCCGGCTGCTTCACCGGCCGCTATCCTATGGAAGTTCCGGATCACGAAATACGGGATCTGCTGGAATAGGGAACAAAAATGCTGCCCCTTGAAAATCGGGCAGCATTTTTGTTCCCTTCTTAAAATAATCTCAAAATCATATGCGCGGTTTCAACCAGGCTGGTGCTGTTATCCATGCTGTGTTTCTGCAGATACCGGTGTGCTTCCGACTCTGTCATATGATTTCTTTCCATCAAAAGCGCTTTTGCCTTGTCTATGACCGCCTGCTCCTCCCGGGGCCGGGGACTTGGTTTCCGGCTTTTCTTTTTTCTCTTCCGCTCCTCTTTCCTGGACATCATGGAAAGGGTATTGATCAGGTCAAAGGCGGACAGGGGCACAGAGACAGCTATGACATCCGAACTCTCCATGACGCTGAGCACCCTGGAGGAAGCCACAAGCAGCATTTCAAAATCAGGGGGCATACACTCCCGAAGTTCTGTAAAAAACATATCCGGAAGCTTATAGCCGCAAATCAGAATTCCTCCCTCCAGATGATTCATTTCAGACAGCGCCGCAGCCGCGGTGCTGCAGACTGCCGCCACCTGAAAACCGTGCCTGACACAAATCTCGCGGATTTTTTTCGCGTCTTCAATTCTGGGAAAAACAATCACCAGGCTGTCCATTTTTCTTCCCCTTTTCCATCCGTCCAGCTGTTCCGCCGGACCAGAGAATCCCTGCGGAATGTTCTTCAGATGCGGCAGAGATATTTCTCTACCTCCCACTGTGTCACCTGCGGCATATATTCCTTCCATTCTGCCCTCTTCGCTTCCAGATAGGAGCGGACAAAACGTTCTCCCAGAGTCTGCCGGATCAGAGGATCCTGTTCCATAGCCGCAATGGCTTCTCCCAGCCCCGCGGGAAGAGCTGTTATTCCCAGCTCTTCCCGGGCTTCACTGCTCATCGCATCCGGTTCCTGTTCCACAGGTTCCGCCGGCATGATGCGGTTCTGAAGCCCGTCAAGGCCTGCCGCCAGGCACATGGCCAGGGCCAGATACGGGTTGGCGGCGGGATCAGGGGAGCGCAGTTCTACCTGGGTATGCCATCCCCTGGCGTTGGGAACCCAGATCAGAGAACTCTTGTTGCGGGTGGACCAGCTTTCGTATACCGGAGCCTCATAACCGGGCACCAGCCGTTTATAGGAATTCACCAGTGGATTGGTAATCGCGCTCATTCCCCTGGCATGAGCCAGAAGCCCTCCTATAAAATACCGGGCGGAGGCGGATAGTTTCATGGGATCCTTTTCATCATAAAAGACATTGTTCCCGTCTTTGTCATAGAGGGCGAAATTAAAATGCAGGCCGGAGCCGGGCACCCCTGTTTTCGGCTTCGGCATGAATGTGGCGTAAAGCCCGTGCCTCCTGGCTACCATACGCACCGCGAATTTAAAAGTCATCAGGCTGTCAGCGGCGGCCAGTCCCTTTTCCCAGTGGAAATCAATCTCGTGCTGCCCGGGAGCCGTCTCATGGTAGGAGGATTCCACCTGAAATCCCATGTCCTCCAGAGTCAGAACCATATCCCTTCTGGCATTCTCCCCGGTATCCATGGGGCCCAGGTCAAAGGCCCCCGCTCTTTCATAGGTCTGGGTGGTAGGCATCCCGTTTTCGTCTTCCTGGAACAGAAAAAACTCGCACTCCGAGCCGATATAAAAATAGTATCCCATTTCCCGGGCTTTCCGGAGCAGGCCTTTCAGGATGCTCCGGGTACAGCCTTCATAAGGGGTTCCGTCCGCAAAACACACGTCGCAGAGCATCCGCGCCACTTTACCCTGCTGAGGCCTCCAGGGAAGGATGACAAAACTGTCCGGATCCGGATAGAGATAAAGATCCGGCTCATCGCTTCCCGGAAAGCCCTTTACAGCGCTGGCCGGAAATTTGCACTGGCCGTTCAGCGCCTTTTCCAGCTGACTGGAGGTTACGGCAATATTTTTTAAAGTACCGAACATGTCGGTAAACTGAAGGCGGATGAATTCCACATCTTCCTTCTCCGCCATCTGCAGGATCATCTCCCGGGTTTCTTTTTCCATGTTCATAACTCCTATCACACAGATTCTAAAGATTCGTATATCCCATCAGGGATTCGTCCACCGCTCTGGCAGCCTCTCTTCCCTCCCGGATAGCCCACACTACCAGGGACTGCCCCCGGTGCATATCGCCGGCCGTAAAGACCCCCGGCACGGAAGTCTCGTATTCTCCCGGCCTGGTCTCCACATTGGAACGGGCGTTCCGCTTGGCGCCGAAAGCATCTGACACATACGGCTCCGATCCCAGGAAACCGGCGGCGATCAGCACCAGATCCGCAGGGATGATCTTCTCGCTTCCCTCCACGGGAAGCATATTCACGCGCCCGGTCTTTTCATCTTTCCGCGGGGCAAGACTTACCAGCTTCAGTTTTTTCAGCTCCCCTTTTTTATTGCCCATGAACTCCGCTACCGTAGTCTGATAGATCCGCGGATCTTTTCCGAACACGGCTATGGACTCTTCCTGACCGTAATCCGTTTTCAGAATCTTCGGCCATTCCGGCCAGGGGTTATTTTCCGCCCGCTGTACCGGAGGCTTCGGCATCATCTCCAGCTGAGTGACAGACTTGGCTCCCAGCCGGATGGACGTTCCCACGCAGTCATTTCCTGTGTCCCCTCCGCCGATGACTACCACATGTTTGTCTTTGGCGTCAATATATTTTTTATCTCCGAAAGAGGAATCCAGGAGGCTCTTCGTCACAGAGGTCAGGAACTCCACAGCGAAATGGATCCCCTGCAGTTCTCTTCCCGGCGCCTGAATATCCCTGGGATTGGAGGCTCCGCAGCAGAGCAGCACCCGGTCAAAGTCCCGCAGCAGTTCCCTGGCGTCCTTCTCCCGGCCCACATCCGCGTTGGTCACAAAGGTAATTCCCTCTTCTTCCATGAGCCGGATCCGGCGGTCCAATACAGACTTTTCCAGTTTCATATTGGGAATTCCGTAGCGGAGCAGCCCGCCCACACGGTCCCTCCTCTCAAAGACAGTGACGGAATGCCCTCTGCGGTTCAGCTGCATAGCGGCGGCCAGTCCGGAAGGCCCGCTGCCCACCACAGCCACTTTCTTTCCCGTCCGCACTTTCGGCGGCTCCGGCTGTACGATCCCATGCTCCCAGGCATACTCGATAATAGCCCTCTCATTTTCTTTGGTAGCTACCGGTTCCCCGTTCAGGTTGCAGGTGCAGGCCGCCTCGCAGAGAGCCGGACAGACCCGGGAGGTAAATTCCGGAAAACAGTTGGTCTTCGCAAGTCTCCGGTAGGCCTCCTCCCAGTTTCCCAGATAAACCAGATCGTTCCACTCCGGGCAGAGATTCCGCAGGGGGCAGCCGCTGGCCATCCCTGCGATCATCTGTCCCGCCTGGCAGAAGGGGACGCCGCAGGCCATGCAGCGGGCGCCCTGCAGCCTCTGTTTTTCCAGGGGCAGGGGCGTATGGAACTCGTGGAAATCCTGTATTCTCTTTAACGGCGGCTCGCAATAGCTGTCCTGCCGCTCATACTCTAAAAATCCTGTTGGTTTTCCCATCTTAAAGTTCCTCCTACCTGTTCAGACTTTCATAAAATGCTTCGATCTGTGCCTGTTCGCTGCTCAAACCCTTTTCCTCCAGCTTAGCTGAGAGGGTCAGCATCCTCTTATAGTCATTGGGGATGATTTTTTTGAATTTCGGCACATATTCCTCAAAATGCTCCAGAACCCGGCGTCCTTTTTCCGAATGGGTGGCTGCCACATGTTTCTCCAGCATCTCCCTCAGTTCCTGTTTATCATAAGGATTATCCACCTTTTCAATGCGGATCATCTCTTTATTCAGGTTCCGGTAGAGATGGTTCTCCTCATCCAGCACATAGGCGATGCCGCCGCTCATACCCGCGGCAAAGTTTTTGCCGGTTCCTCCCAGGACGACCACCCGTCCCCCGGTCATGTACTCGCATCCGTGCTCGCCGACGCCCTCTACCACCGCGCGGACTCCCGAATTGCGGACACAGAACCGCTCTCCGGCCACCCCGGCGATATAGGCTTCCCCGCTGGTAGCTCCGTAAAAGGCCACATTTCCGATGATAATGTTTTCCTCTGGTTTAAAGCGGACCCCTTCCGGCGCCCGGACGATAATTTTCCCGCCGGACAGCCCTTTCCCGATATAATCATTGGAATCTCCGATGAGATCCAGCGTCAGGCCTTTGGGAATAAACGCCCCGAAACTCTGTCCCCCGGCTCCTGTGCAGGTGACTGTGTAGGTATCGACCGCCAGAGAGTGGTCCCCGAATCTTCTGGTGATCTCCGCCCCCAGGATCGTACCGAAGGTCCGGTCTGTATTGCTGATCCTGACAGAAATCTTTTTGGGTTCTCTTTTTTCCATAGCCGGAAGCATCTGAGGCAGAAGAACTTTTTCATCCATGGTCTGCTCCAGTTTAAAATCATAGACCGCCGCCGGGTCGAAGGTGACCTGCCCGCCCTTCCCCGCGTAAGGATTGCTCAAGATAGCATCCAGATCCACCCGGTTCCCGTGTTCCAGGGAAATCTGCTCTTTGCGTTTCAGCAAATCGCTGCGGCCCACCATCTCGTCTATGGTTCTGAAGCCCAGCTTTGCCATATATTCCCGCATCTCCATGGCGATAAAGCGCATGAAATTCTCCACATATTCCGGTTTGCCCCGGAAGCGTTTCCGCAGTTCCGGATTCTGGGTGGCGACGCCCATGGGGCAGGTGTCCAGGTTGCAGACGCGCATCATAACGCAGCCCATGGTCACCAGGGGGGCTGTGGCAAAGCCGTACTCCTCCGCTCCAAGCAGAGCGGCTGTCACCACGTCCCGGCCGCTCATAAGCTTTCCGTCTGTCTCCAGCACCACCCGGTTTCTGAGGCCGTTCATCAGCAGGGTCTGATGGGTTTCCGCCAGTCCCAGCTCCCAGGGCAGCCCCGCGTTGTGGATGGAACTTTTCGGCGCCGCGCCGGTGCCGCCGTCATAGCCGGAGATCAGGATAACCTGTGCGCCGGCTTTGGCTACGCCGGCCGCTACAGTTCCGACTCCCGCCTCTGATACCAGCTTCACGGAAATCCGCGCGCCTGTATTGGCGTTTTTCAGATCGTAGATCAGCTGGGCCAGATCCTCAATAGAATAAATGTCGTGATGCGGCGGCGGGGAGATCAGGGACACCCCCGGGGTGGAATGCCTGGTTTTGGCGATCCAGGGATATACTTTCCGGGCCGGAAGGTGTCCGCCCTCTCCCGGTTTCGCCCCCTGGGCCATTTTAATCTGAATCTCTTTGGCGCTGACCAGGTATTCGCTGGTAACGCCGAACCGTCCGGAGGCCACCTGCTTGATGGCGGAGCAGCGCTCCGGGGATTTCAGCCGTTCCTCATTTTCCCCGCCCTCTCCGGTGTTGGATTTCCCGTGCAGATGGTTCATGGCAATGGCCAGGGTCTCGTGGGCTTCCTGGGAAATAGAGCCGTAGGACATAGCACCGGTCTTAAACCGACGGACGATGGAATCCACGCTTTCCACTTCCTCCAGGGGAACTCCTTCTGCCGGATAGCTGAAATCCATAAGGCTTCTGAGATAGCCGGATTCCTCCTGGTTTACCAGTCTGGTGTACTCCTTGAACATTTCGTAATCCCCCCGGCGGGTGGACTCCTGCAGCAGATGGATGGTCTCCGGATTGTACCGGTGCTCCTCCCCCTGGCTGCGGCTCTTGTGGCGTCCCAAACTGTCCAGGGTAAGATCTGTGGTGAGTCCCAGGGGATCAAAGGCCTCCGAATGCCGCTGGTCCACATCCCGGGCGATATCCTCCAGGGTAATGCCCCCCACCCGGCTGACAGTACCGGTAAAATATTTGTCGATGACCTCCTGGGAAATGCCGATGGCCTCAAAAATCTGAGCGCCCTGATAGGACTGGATGGTGGAGATTCCCATCTTGGAGGCAATCTTTACAATGCCGCTCAAAACGGCGTGGGTATAATCGCTGACCGCCGCGTAGTAATCCTTTTCCAGCATTCCGCTGTCAACAAGCTCATGGATGGTGTCAAGAGCCAGATACGGATTGACCGCGCTGGCGCCGTATCCCAGAAGAGCCGCGAAATGATGGACGTCCCTGGGCTCTCCGGATTCCAGGATAATCGCCAGAGAAGTCCTTTTCTTTGTCTTGACCAGATGCTGGTGGACTGCGGAAACTGCCAGCAGGGAGGGCATAGGCACATGGTTCTCATCCACGCCCCGGTCGGAGAGCACCAGAATATTGGCGCCCTGGCGGTATGCTTTATCCACCTCCACAAACAGCCGGTCAATGGCCCGCTCCAGAGGCGTGCTCTTATAATAGGTAATGGGGACAACCGCCACGCGGAAACCGTCCACCTTCATGGTCTTGATTTTCAGCATATCCGTGTTGGTGAGAATGGGATCATTGATCTTCAATACCTTGCAGTTGTCCGGAGTCTCTGTGAGCAGGTTTCCATCCTTCCCCAGATAAACGGAAGTAGAGGTTACAACCTCCTCCCGGATGGCGTCGATGGGCGGGTTAGTCACCTGGGCGAACAGCTGTTTAAAGTAGTTGAAAAGAGGCTGGTGCTCTTTTGACAAAACCGCCAGGGGAGTATCCACGCCCATGGACGCGATCCCCTCCGACCCATTCAGAGCCATGTTGCGGATGGATTCCCGGTATTCCTCGTAGGTGTATCCGAATGCTTTCTGAAGTCTGGCCCGCTGCTCCCCTGTATACTCCTCAATCCGGATATTAGGGATCTTCAGGTCTGCAAGATGCACCAGATTGCTGTCCAGCCACTCCCCGTAAGGCTGGCGGAGGGCATATTTCTCTTTCAGTTCCCCGTCTTCAATGAGCCTGCCGGATACGGTGTCCACCAGCAGCATTTTTCCGGGATGCAGCCGCTCTTTCTTTACCACATGCTCCGGAGCCATGGGAAGCGCTCCCACCTCCGAAGCCAGGATCATACAGTTGTCGTCTGTGATATAGTATCTGGAAGGCCGCAGTCCATTCCGGTCCAGCACAGCCCCCAGAAGATCTCCGTCAGAGAATACAATAGCCGCGGGTCCGTCCCAGGGCTCCATCATGGTGGCATAATACTGATAGAAATCTCTCTCCTCCAGGGAAATAGTTTCATTGTTGGCCCATGGTTCCGGGATCAGGATCATCATGGCCAGAGGAAGCTCCATGCCGCTCATGACCAGAAACTCCAGCGTATTGTCCAGCATGGCGGAATCAGAACCGCCCGGATGGATCACCGGCAGCACCTTGTCCATGTCGTCCGCCAGCACCGGGGAGAACATAGTCTCCTCTCTGGCCAGCATTTTATCCGCGTTGCCGCGGATGGTATTGATCTCTCCGTTGTGAACGATCATTCGGTTGGGATGAGCTCTCTCCCAGCTGGGATTGGTGTTGGTGGAGAACCTGGAGTGAACCACCGCTATGGCCGACTCATACTCCGGATCCTGCAGATCCGTGAAAAAGGTGCGCAGCTGGCCCACCAGAAACATTCCCTTGTAGACTATGGTGCGGCTGGACAGAGACACCACATACGTATTGTCGTTGCTCTGTTCAAACACTCTGCGCACAACGTAAAGCTTCCGGTCAAAATCCAGCCCTTTTTTCACATCCGCCGGCTTTTTAATGAAGGCCTGCATAATACAGGGCATGCACTCCCTGGCTTTGTGCCCCAGCACCTCCGGGACGGTGGGAACCGAACGCCATCCCAGAAGCTCCATTCCCTCCTTTTCCACAATGATTTCAAACATTTTTCTGGCCTGATTCCGCTTCAGTTCATTCTGCGGAAAAAAGAACATGCCGACGCCGTACTCCCGCTCTTCTCCCAAAAAAATACCGAGAGCATTACAGGTTTTGGAAAAGAACTTGTGGGAAATCTGTAAAAGGATTCCTACTCCGTCCCCTGTTTTGCCCTCGGCGTCTTTGCCGGCTCTGTGTTCAAGATTTTCAACAATTTTCAATGCGTTCTCTACTGCCGCGTGATTCCTGCGTCCATCAATATTTACCACCGCGCCGATTCCGCAGTTATCGTGTTCAAATTGCGGACGGTACAGCGGAGGCTGCCCCGCGAAAGCAGTCCTGCCCATCTGACTCATATGAATTCCCTCTTTCTAATGGTGTTGCGATTACTATAATACATATTTTTATGCCTGTAAAGATAAATTTTGTATTGATTTCTGTATTTTTCTATATTGCCGAATTTATTTTGGTTATCCTCAGGTTTTATGTGGAATGTCACAACACCTGAGATTTGCTATATAAATAGAAGAAACACGCCGGTATCCCCCCGGGCAGGGCTCCGGAAATGATTCCGCAAGGATCCGGCAGATAAAAAAAGGGGTTGACATTTCTGTTTTTCCGAGTATATACTGCTGTGCATAGAGCAAAGGCGCTTTGAATCCAACCGATTCGGAGCGCCTTTTTTGCGCGGTTCTGCCCGGCAGGCGGCTGACCCGGGCCGGGACGCAGCACCGTATTCGCCGAAAAAAGAAAGGAGCATACAATTATGAACAAAGATATTCCTGCTTTATATGGGAGCCTGGTATTTAATGACAAAGTCATGCGGAATAAGCTTCCCAAAGATATTTATAAAGCTCTGAAGAAAACCATTGAGAACGGCACCCACCTGGAACTGGAGGTGGCGAATTCCGTAGCCGTAGCTATGAAAGAGTGGGCAGTGGAAAACGGCGCCACCCATTTCACCCACTGGTTCCAGCCTATGACCGGCTTCACCGCTGAAAAGCACGACAGCTTTATTACTCCCACGGAAAACGGTGAGGTCATCATGGATTTTTCCGGAAAGGAACTGGTAAAAGGGGAACCGGACGCCTCCAGTTTTCCCTCCGGGGGACTGCGGGCTACCTTTGAAGCCAGAGGCTATACCGCATGGGATCCTACTTCCCCGGCTTTTATTAAAGACGGCACCCTTTACATTCCCACAGCCTTCTGCTCCTACGGGGGAGAAGCCCTGGATAAAAAGACCCCTCTGCTGCGCTCTATGGAGGCCCTGAGCCAGGAGGCAGTCAAGGTTCTCCATATTCTCGGCAATACCGCTGTGACCCATGTATCTACCACCATCGGCCCGGAGCAGGAATACTTTCTGGTAGATAAGGAGCTTTACCGGCAGCGCCGGGATCTGATCTTTACGGGAAGAACCCTTCTTGGCGCCTCCGCTCCCAGAGGCCAGGAGATGGAGGACCATTACTTCGGCGCTTTAAAGCCCAGGGTTGCTGCCTACATGCACGACCTGGATGAAGAGCTGTGGAAACTGGGAATTCCCGCCAAGACCAAACATAATGAGGTGGCGCCTTCCCAGCACGAGCTGGCGCCCATCTTTGACACCGCCAACGTGGCCGTGGATCACAATCAGCTCACTATGGAGATCATGAAGAAAGTGGCGGATAAACACGGTCTGGCATGCCTGCTCCACGAGAAGCCCTTTGAGGGAATCAACGGAAGCGGCAAGCACAACAACTGGTCCATCTCCACCAACACGGGAGAAAACCTGCTGGATCCCGGCAAAACCCCGGAACAGAACATTCAGTTTCTGGTATTTCTCATGGCCGTAATCAAAGCGGTGGACGAATATGCGGATCTGATGCGTATTTCCGCCGCCAGCGCCGGAAACGACCACCGTCTGGGAGGGAACGAGGCCCCGCCGGCCATTGTCTCCATCTTTCTGGGAGATGAACTCACCGCGGTGCTGAAATCCATCGAGGAGGACGCCTATTTCGGCAAGCATCAGAGTGTTCAGCTGGAAACCGGCGCTCATGTGCTGCCCCATTTTGTAAAGGACAACACGGATCGGAACCGGACTTCGCCCTTTGCCTTTACAGGGAATAAATTTGAATTCCGCATGCTGGGTTCCTCCGCTTCGGTGGCAACCCCCAATATCATCCTGAATACCGCCGTGGCGGAAGCTTTGTCCCAGTTCGCGGACGAACTGAAGGGAACCGCCCCGGAAGATATGGAGCACGCCGTCCACGAGCTCATTAAGCGGGCTATCAAAAAACATAAAAAGGTGATTTTCAACGGAAACGGCTATACCGAGGAATGGGTAGCGGAGGCGAAAAAAAGAGGCCTGTACAATCTTGCCTCCACCCCGGAATGCCTTCCCCAGTTTATTGCGGAGAAAAACGTAAACCTTTTCACCAGGCATCATATTTTCACCAGAGAGGAAATCCTGTCCCGGTACGAGATCCTGCTGGAGAACTATGTGAAAACCATCGGCATTGAGGCCAGAACTTTAAGCGAAATGCTTACCAAAGATTTTCTTCCGGCTGTGGCCTGCTATGCCGCCTCCGTGTCCGAGCAGGCCCGGTCCGTGAAAGCCCTGGCTTCCTCCGTGCCCACTGCCTCGGCTGAAAAGCTGGCAGCCTTCCTGGGAAAATCCTACGAGGAAATTTCCGCTTCTCTGGAGGAGCTGGAGTATCAGATCGATGAAATCGGCAGGAAAGATTCCATGCAGGAATCCGCGGACTACTGCTGTCAGACCGTGCTGCCTACCATGGAAAAACTGCGGGCGGCTGCAGATAAAGCAGAGGCCAAGATACCGGATGAGGAACTGCCCTATCCCACTTATGACGCTCTTCTTTTCTCTGTATAAAGAAAGGGGGCAGCCGCGCGGTCAACGCCGCGCGGCTGCCTTCTCTTTATGGTTTTTCTTCCACCAGCCCGTTCAGGGCATCTTTCAGTTCCCGGATCATCCGCTCCAGCACAGCTTCCCGATCCGGAAGCTGTTCCGGCTCTTCCCCGTGCCTTCCCTTTATGATTCCCAGAATTTTCCGCCCCATCTGATACGTCTCCTGTGGGGACAAAAGTTCCCAGATCAGCTGATCCAAAAGATGTACATACAGGGAAACCGCCGTCACCAGCTCTCCTCTTCTGCCGACTGTATACAGCCGATCCGAATAATCCGCCCGGCTCATCTTTCCCTGCTGTTTCCGGTAAGCTTCCCACAGGGACTGCTCTGTGATCCCGAACCGGTCTGTCCGGCGCAGAACCTGATGCTGATACTCCCCGGAAAGGCCGGTCTGCAGTCTGAGCGCCTCTTTGACCGCCTGCTTCACCGCTTTTCCGATCAGTTCTCCCAGCTTGCTGTGCTTTCCTGCGTCTGTCAGGCAGATTTCCGCCTCCGCATTGCAGACCACGATGGTCCCATCCGTGCCGGATCCTGTGGCCAGGCCCATGGAATAACGGCTGGGGGCCAGCAGCTCCTGAAGGGCGGCTGTTTTTGCCTCCGTGCAGGTAACCAGCGCCCGGGCCATGGCTCCCGGGGTCAGATCCGTATTGAAAAACAGCAGGATATTGATGGTCCCCTCCCGGAGAGGAACGGCCTTCTGCTCCGCCTCATACCAGGCGGCCGGATCCCCGGCCCTGCCTCCGTTCACCTCGATCCCACCGGTGACCACCGCTGTCACGGACAGAGCCTCAAAGCTCTCCGTCCGTATGGAAACATGTTCCATGCTGGCGGAGGTGGAAATACCGGAGCTGGTTTCCGGATCCAGCCCCAGCTCCCGGGCCATGGCTGTCAAATGCTCCCCGTAGGTGGGGGCCAGCATCCGGCAGGCCATGCCCGGCCCCGGATTCATATCGTTGTTGAAAACTGCCGTCAGATCTTCCCGATACCCTCCGTTCATGGGGCTGGTACTCAAAACACGGCGGGCGCCCGCAAAAGGCACCACAAGGCACTGATCGTACCGGTGTACCGGGTCACCGGCCGGAAGTGTGGCAATCCGCATCATCTATCCCTCCTTTCCTGACAATTTCTGCAGCATCCCCAGAAATTCATCATGATCTCCGAAATAACAGATCTGCTTTTGTTCTCCCAGCTCCTGAAGTCGCTTCACCAGACTGCCGCCGGTATAATCTCCGCTGAGAGCGTTTTTGTGGAAAAATATTTTTCCCTTTACGCTCTCCAGCCCCCGCAGATTCTCCAGATTGTTTCTGCCAAAGGGAACATCCGACACCAGGATCACCTCCGCGTCCTCCATCAGGGCCAGATTTTTCTCCTGATCCTTCGCGGTTACCGGTGTAAAGGGCGGGATCTCCACATGGGGGATCTGCAGATAGCGGCAGATCTCGCAGTCTCCGCTCCCCATATTGACCACTCCGGCCGTCAGCTCATAGCCTCTGTCATCCAGCTCCTCTATAATTTTTACAGCTCCCCCGCCTCCGCAGATCACATGGATACGCAGAGGGCGGCCGGCCCTTTTTTCCCGGAGCACGCGGATGGGCACGATCTCCGGCTTGTGAAAAAGAGGATTTTCCCGGATCAGGATTTTCATCTGATAGAGGGCTTCCATATTTTTCTTGGTGACGATCTGATGGGGCTCCCCGTCGGCAGCCAGGCGCCCGTCTTTTAACAGGATCATTCTTCCGCAGTATCTGGATGCCATATTCACGTCATGGAGCACCGCCAGAACCGTCAGGCCCTGTTCCCGGTTCAGCTTTGTAATCAGCTCCATGACCTCCGTCTGATGGTGGATGTCCAGCGCGGAGGTGGGCTCATCCAGAAGAAGAATCTCCGGCTGCTGGGCCAAAGCTCTGGCCAGAATGACCCTCTGCTTCTCTCCTCCGCTCAGCTCATTGTAAAGCCGGTTTTGAAATTCCAGCGTGTTGGTCACCTCCATGGCCCGGCGGACCTCCTCCTCATCCGCCCCGGACTCATGCCTTCCGAAGCCCTGGTAGGGGTATCGTCCCATAGCCACCACATCCTCCGCGGTAAAGGCGTACTCCACCCCGTAAGACTGCGGAACCACAGCGGCCAGGCGTGCCCTTTCCTTGGGTTTCAGGACACGGTTGTCCCGTCCGCAGAGCAGGATCTCCCCGCTCTCTGCCGGAAGCAGTCCGGAGACACATTTGAGCAGCGTAGATTTCCCCGCGCCGTTGGAACCGATCAGGGATACAAACTCCCCCTGCCGGATCGTGACGCTGATCCCTTTCAGCACCTTCTTTTCCCCGTAGCCGGCAGTTACCTCTGTCATTTTCAGCATTTCTTTGCTCATCCGGCCGCACCTCCTCTCCGGGATTTCCAGAGCAGATACAGGAAAAACGGGCCGCCGAAGGCCGCCGTGATAATTCCTACCGGTATCTCCTGGGTAATCATGCTCCTGGCCGCCGTATCGCAGAGAATCAGGAAGGTTCCGCCGAAAAGCAGGGAGACGGGCATCAGCACCCGGTGCTTGGGTCCGGTAAACAATCTCACTACGTGGGGAACCAAAAGGCCCACAAATCCGATAATGCCTGTGGCGGAAACCACAGCCGCCGTAACAATGCTGGATACGATCAGCACCTTTTTCTTGACAAATTCCACATTGACTCCCAGCTGTACCGCCGTATCCTCCCCCAGCAGCATGATATCCAGTTCCCTGGCCGAAGTCATCAAAAGGATTACTCCCAGGATCACGTAGGGCAGAATGGTAAAGATCTGATTCCACCCTTTTCCGTTCAGGCTGCCCATGGTCCAGAACATAATCTGGTCCATACTCTGCTGATGAAACAGCATAATCAGGGACATAAAGGCCGAAAGGCTCTGGTTGACCGCGATTCCCGATAAAATCAGACTGGCGATGGGGACTTTTCTGCCGGTCCTGGAGATGGAATATACCAGAAACACGGTCAGCAGGGCTCCCGCAAACGCCAGAAACGCAGTGCCGGAAAGTCCGGCGATGTTTCCCGAAAAATGAAGGACAATACCGATGGCGGCGCCCAGAGCCGCCCCGGAGGAAATTCCCAGAATATAGGGATCCGCCATGGGATTTTTAAAAATCCCCTGATAGCTGGCCCCGCACACTGCCAGGGCCGCTCCGGTCAGAAATCCCAGAAGTACTCTGGGCAGGCGCACATCCCGGATGATGGCGATGCTCCCCGCGGAAATGCCCTCCATATCCACCGGCATATGAAAAATCTCATGGAGCAGGATCCGGTTCACGTCCCCTAAAGAGACGGAAGCCGCGCCCAGGACGGTACAGAAATAAATCAGCAGGATACAGCCGGCAGCCGCCAGGATCAGCGCCAGCCGCTTTTTCTTTTTCTTCATACTTTGTACTCCCCTTAACCGAAAAGGGCGCCCAAGCCGCGGCGCCCTCCTAAATCCTTTATGAAAACAGCTCCGGATAGATCTGCTCCGCCAGAAGCCTAGTGCCTTCCGCCAGCCTCGGACCGGCTCTCTGGATCATATCGGCCTCCGGAGAGAGTCCGTCGTAATAGATAATCCGCCCCTCTTTGATGCACTCCAGGGAAGAAAGTCCCGATACAGCTTTCAGATCCTCCGGCGCCGTGTACAGAGAAATATACACATCGGGATCGCTCTCAATGATTTTTTCCAGAGAAAGCTGCGGCCACATCTCACCGGTATCCGCCGCGATGTTTCGCACCCCGATGTCGTCCAGCATATTTCCCAGCAGGGAGCCTTCCCCTGCGCTGTAATAATCTCCCAGATCTATGAACGCGCTCTTCTCCTCCGTTTTTTTGGACAGAATCTCCTGCAGCTCCTCCATCTGTGCCTCCATGCCGGCAGTGATCTCCTCCGCCTCCTGATTGAGGTTCATCACCTGGCCTGCCGTGAGGATATTCTGCTCCACACGCTCCAGATCATTCCCCGCGAAGACGATCACCTTCGCGCCGGCGTTCTCCACCTGGCTGCGGATGGAATCGTCCATGTAGTCGGAAGCAAAAATCACATCCGGCTCCATGGAAATAATCAGCTCCATATTGGGAGAAGTATAAGTCCCGATTGAGGGCACCTCTGCCGCCTCCTCCGGATAACTGCAGTAATCCGTCCTCCCCACGATCCGCTCATCCGCTCCCAGCGCGAACAGGGTCTCCGTGTTGGCCGGCGAGAGAGAAACCACCCGCTCCGGCTCGCTTTCAATCGTAACACGGTTGCCGAGATCATCCGTGACAGTCAGCGGATACTGAGTCTCCGCACCCTCCCCGCTGCCGTCCTCCGCCGTTTCTTTCCCGGAAGAATCCCCGGTACTTCCGGAGACAGTGCCGGAAACGCCGCTCTCAGAAACTGCCGCGGATCCGGCTTGGTTTTCCTCGGCTGCTGATCCGCACCCGGCCGCAAAAAACGCGGCCAAAGTAAAAGTTAAAATTCCTGCAATAGTTTTCTTTTTCACGTTTTTCTCCTTCGCTTCTGCCGGATCCGGCAGATTGATTTCTGAGTTAGTATCTCATATTCCCTCTTTTTTGTCAAACCAGGCCGCCCGTCCTCCCAGGGCTTTCCACTGCAGGCGCAGCTTCTCCTCCTGTTCCTCCCGGCTGGAGGTAATGAATTCAAAAGTGAGATATTCCGGCTGCAGGGTTTCCACCACCTCTCTTACTCCGGCGCCTGTAAAGGGGAGATGCGCGTCAATCTGAAACACATGGAGGTAGCAGTCCTCCTGCCTCTTTTCATACTCCCCGGGCATACGCTCCCGGTTTTTCAGCAGTTCACGCACATATGCTCCCGTAATGCTCTGATTCAGATGGATCCCCCGAATGTACGAAGACAGCGCCCCGTGTTTTTTTATCTGCCGCGTCAGATACTTTGCCGCCTCCTCCTGGGAAGTCAGATCCAGATTTGTGTGCATCAGATGCCCTGTATCCAGCATAATTCCCTTCCGCGGAAAATGGATCTGCGCAAGCAGCCGTTCTGTGATCTCCGGCCTGGTCATGGTCAGACCGGGCCACCAGAGATTTTCCATCAGAAATTCAAATGGATAGTCCTTTCCATCCAGCAGCGTATTGATCAGTTCAGCCGCGGCGTCCACCACCTGCTCGTCCGTATGCAGAAACTGATAGCTGTACAGTTCCGTTGTTTTGACATCGCAGACGTGAAAAACCACATAAGAAACCCCAAGGGAGGCGGCCATGGAAAGCTGCCTCTCCAGAGGTCTGATAATGCTGTTTCGATCCAGGCTCCCGTACACTTTTTCCGCCTGCTTCAGAGAACCGTATTCCTCTCTCAGCGGCTCCCAGTTTTCCTGCCACAGATCCACCCAGTCATTCCAGTTCCGCAGATGCATGCCGCAGATAATCTCTCTCGGAAAAAACGAGGGATCTCCTCCCTGGCAGTGCATCAGTTCCAATCCGTCAAGCTCCATCTTCCGCAGGTAATCCGCCGCGTCCTGTCCGTCCAGAAACCGCTCCTCGTCCCAGCGGCAGTCTGTCATGTTCATAGTTATTTTCATTCTTCTGTCTCCGGAGTAATTTATTTGAGTTCAATACAAAAGGACATGAGACACGGATTGCTCCGCACTTCGTACTCCCGCAATCCTAAAAACACCTCATATCATAAAGCATACGGATATATGCAGAAAAAATCAATAGGTAAAAATGTTCAGCCGGTTATTTTACAAGCACAAGAAAAACTCTATGCAAATGATTCGTCCATTTACATAGAGTTTTTATTTCGTTCATTACATTAACTGGTTCTGCGCAGGTTTTATCGGATCTGAGGACACTATTCCTCGTTTTCTGTTTTTCTCCGGAATCTGACAGCAATACATCCGACGCATGCCGCGGCGGCCGTTCCTCCCATCACAAAATAAATGATGAAATTATTTTTGTCTCCTGTCCCCGGAGTCCGGGTTCCCTCTGCGATGCCGGTGCCTGAGGAGGTTCCGCTCTGGCTGTTATTTCCGCCTTCTCCTCCGGTCTGTCCCGGATTTTCCTCTCCCGGTTCACCCCCGGTCTGTCCCGGATTTTCTTCACCCGGTTTCTGAGGCAGAGAAGAAAGTGCCGCCAGAAGATCTTTTGTCAGCTGATCAATGCCGGGCTGGTCTGCCGCTGTCAGATTCTGGTTCTGAAGCATTTCTCCGGCCTGATCCAGCAGCTTGTTCAGATCCGCCAGCTGTTCGTCCGTATAGCCTGTCAGATCTGTTTCTTCCGCTTTCCGCACAGCCTCCTGAAGTCCGCTTAGATCCGCTTTATCCTCCTGGGGGATCTTTTCAAAAGTTACTTCGATGGTATGGTCCCCTGTAACCTGGCTGAAGGTATAGCTCAAGTCCGTCCCTTCCACCGGCTGTCCGTCCACCAGAATTTCCGCCACCCGGTATCCGGCTTCCGGGGTAATCTGATAAGTTATGGAACCTCCGTCCGCAACCTGGACTTCTCCCGCGTTGCTGATTGTTCCTCCCGGGCCTGCCGCCGCGGTAATGGTGTGGGTTACCGTCTCCGGCAGGGCTTCTGTTACAAATTCCCTGACTGCCGTATTAGTGATTCCCAGCTTGTCATTTGTGACAGAGGCGTACCATCCATACCGGGTCTCGGGTTCCAGTCCCTCCCACAGGAAAGACACGCTGCCGCTTACGTCTGAAAGGCTGCCGATTACTTTTTGGGTCTGCAGGTCCGCGCTGATGCTGTTCGTTCCGAGAGTTTTGTCCGCTGTATCAAAGGATACATCCAATTCCGCGATATCCTGGTTCACCGCGTTGATTCCCGGGCCGTAGTTTTCCAGCTTCGGAGAATCAAAATAGTTGAAATCATCTCTGTAGGGAGAGTAGGAATTCAGATAGATCTTATTATTTTTCAGATCAAAATACAGGAATTTAATGTATTCTGATCCTCCTTCAGGATCTGACTGATAATCCGTACAGATCTGATAGACTGTACGCTCCTTGATTCCGTCTCCATTGTCGTCAAAGGCATCTGTCTGGATGCTGGCCCCATGATAATGGCCGTTCAGGACTGCGATTACATTGGGATTTTTCGATACAACCTGATCCCGCAGAAGTTTTCCTGTATAATCCAGCAGATCATCCGCCGCGTTTACATTGGTATAGCGGTGCAGGGCGATAATCGCTTTCCGGTCGGGATACTGCTGAAGAACCTGATTCATCCACTCAATTTCATCTGTATAGATATCCCAGCTCATATAGAGGATCAAAAGATCCTGGCCGTTTTCTGTCAGAAGATCATAGTGTCCCAGATTGTTCTTGTAGGATCCGCCATAGTAAGATTTATCCTGGAACCTGTCTTCTCCAAAGTATTTCCAATAGTTGCCGTAGCCTTCCGCCCCGGCGTAAACATCGTGATTGCCTCCCAGAACACCGTAGGGCATGCCGGCCTCATCAAAAATTTTCATGGAATGATCCGCATTTTCCCATTCTCCGGTCATATCTACGTCATCTACGATATCGCCTGTGTGGAGAACATAGCGGATCTTCCAGTCATCTGCGTGATCTACGATCCACTGATTCATATTGTCATAGTGATACGGGAAGCTCTCTGAATAATACTGGGTATCCGTTTCCCAGGCCAGCGCAAAATCATAGTTTTCCGGGCGGCCCGTTCCGTCCCAGTCAGAAAGCGTGCCTTCCGCTGTCAAAGCGGCAGGGCTGTCCGCTTCCGGAGCAATCCCTTCTGTAGCGCACTGAACCAGCAGAGAGGCCTGCCCCTCCGCCACATGATCCCGGGCAGCAAAGGACTGCCGGATTGTACCGGATTCATCCGCTGTGCCCAGCAGCTCCCATGTATTCTGCGTATGATTAAATACATACAGATTCAGGGGATGCGACGCGTCCATGTTGCTGGCATATCCATTCCAGTTTACGGAGATCACGTCATCTTCCCGGGTTTCCCCTGTACAAACTGTAAAGATCTGGCTGGGGAAATTTCCTCCTGAAGCCGAAGTCTCCGAAGCCTGTCCCTCTGCCGGAACAATGCCTCCGTTTTCCAGTGTCAGGCTTTTGCCCTCCAGGAACGCAACGTCCGCTGTCTGATCTTCCAGGGAAACCGTAAGGTTTGCAGTAGTGGGAGTGATTCCGTCATTGTCGCTGTCCGTAACGCTGGGATCCACGTCCTCCGTATAAAAACGCAGTTCGGCGGCGGCGATATTGCCCGCTGTGTCCGAAACGACTGCCTTGATCGTGTGCTCTCCTGCCGCCAGATCATGCGGTGTAATAACCGCCGGCAAAGTCAGAGGCTGGCCGTCGAGGCTGAGCGCTGCCTCGCTGATTCCGTTGGCATCCGATGCGATAGCTCCTTCTTCCAGAACAAAGGGCTCATAAAGAGTGCTGTCCTGGGCAAATCCCAGATCGATGGCAGGCGCTGTGTTATCCACAGTCACATTGGCTGTCGCTGTCTGACTGCCGGAAACCGCGGTGATCACATGACTGCCGTCCTCCAGAAGCGTGGTGTCCAGGGTTGTTCCTACTGCCGTGACTTCATCGGCCGGAATCTGGAAATGGGCTTCCAGATACGGAACCATACCTGAACTGTCGCCGATGGTATGCCACGCGTCTAAAGATGTATCTGTATTTGTCTTTTCATTGTCCGGAGTGATAGACACGGGAAGATAACTTTTTCCGTTTGCCAGTTTCAGCTGCAGTCCGGACACTTCAAAATCTTCATGATTTTCATTGGCCACCACTTCATAGATTTCTTCAAAGGGCGTGCCGCTGTCTCCAGCCCATATGGTCAGAGTTACATCGTAGGTCTGCGTTTCCGGATTATAAGTAAAATATTTGTTGTCAACATGGATGGCTCTTGACAGAGGCTGTTCGCACCAGGGGCTCAGAATCGTCAGGATATCCCGGTCGCTGTCTCCATAGGGAGCCGTCACGGCGTTTTTGAAATAATTATTCATTCCTGTTGTCTGGACCATGAAGTAGGCGCCGTCTTCCAGCATATTCTGCTGCTTTGCGTCCTGGCCGTCGATCCGGATCACCGTATTCTCATTGCTGCCCCCGTCATTGGCGGTCACAGTCGTGACGCCGGATAAAAGGGACTGGTCCTCCACGTTCAGCCGCACAGTTCCCTGCGTGTCGTTCAGTCTCCGGATCCTTACGGTGCTTTCCGGGGTCTCGCTCATGCCGTATAAAGTGTAGGCTCTGACTTTAAAAGTCACCTGATCATGTCCGAACAGGATATCCGCGGGGATCTGCATCAGAAAATGTCCCAGCCTCCACTGCGTTTTTTCTTTGATGCTGGTCCACTCCCCGGCATCATCCAGTTTATAAAGGATCTCCGTGCCGATCAGATAAGGTCTGTTTTTCAGAGCCTCGCTGCCTCCGGGACAGTTCTGCGGATTGTCCGGGTCGACATAGTCCTTGAACGCGTCCAGTCTGGCGCTGTCTGTGGCTCCCGCCAGCAGATCCACATCATACATGACTTTCAGCTCTTCTCCCTCCCGGATTGATTCGGGAACCGGAAGATTTTCTCCGGAACACACCTCCAGGGTCGGCGGCTGGCCGTCATCCGCAGGATACCCTTCATATCCCCTGAAAGGAATCTGTTTCCCGGAAACCTGCCAGTCTTCTACTGTTCCAGGTGTAGCCTCTGCCACTTCAGCGGGGATGGATTCGTTTAATCCGCTGTTTCCATGGGGATAAACATACTGAAGAGCTGTCCGGCTGTGGGTGTATTCGCCGGTAGTTTCATTAAATCCGGCTAAAGTAAAGGCATCTTCCTCCGAAGTTCCCAGACGGATCCATCTGGGGGCCGTGCCGTGGAGTCCGGAGTAATTCACCTGTACGATATCTTTTCCGAGTTCCAGGCTGGTTCCGTAAAATTCATTAAACTGATCCACCGTAGTGCCGTTGCTGGTCAGCCAGTATACCATAGATTCTCCCGGCTCCAGCATGGCTGTGAAATCGTCCAGGGTCCAGGTTTTTCCTGACTGGGCGGCTGTTCTGGCCGGATAATCGTAGTAGTACAAAATTTTATAATAGCTTAAATTGATGCTTTTATCCGACTGATTGTAAACTTCAAAGTATGTATACTGTCCGCCGTCCGTACTTTCCGCGTTGGCAGCCACTTCTGTTATGATCAGAGGCGCCGCGCTGTCCTCGTCAGGAACCGCCGGGGTCATTGCTGTAGTCTGTTCCTCTGACTGAGCGGACAGGTCCGGTCCATAGCTGGCTGTTACATACCACTGGATCTCATCCGCGTAAATCAGTTCCGCAGGAACAGTACCCGTAAAGCTTTGTCCGTCCTGCTCCGGCTCCATCTCTATCTCTTTATAATCCTCATATTGGGTCTGCGCGTCTCCCGCTTTCTGCCGGTAATGAAGGGTCACATTCATTGCCCGGGGAGTTCCCCCGCAGGGGATCTTGGCGGTCACTTCCAGGCTGTCTCCGCCTTTCGCTGTAACGCTGCTGATCTCAGGCTTCTGCTCTTTTACATGTACTCTTTCGGGAGGCACCTGTTCTTCTGTTACAGTTCCCGGAGTGGCTGCCGCGATGCCTGTTTCCGTACATTCTCTTCCGGTTCCCGGATAACTGTACTGGATTGCCAGCTTATCCGGATTCCCCGCGGCTATTTCATCTCCATGGGCATTGGACCATGCGGCAACAATAATGGAATCCTCATCTTTTCCAAGAAAATATCCTCTTTTTTCGCTGGCATGGATGCCGCTGTAAGGGATTCTGACAATATCCCGGTTTTCTTCCAGGTTGGTTCCGTAAAAACGGTTGAAGTCATCTACTGTCCTGCCGCTGGTTCCCTCGCTCTGCCAGAGCACCAGAGTTTTACCCGGCTCGATAATCAGGTCGCCGCCTTCAGATCCCCAGCCGGAGGGCTCAAAGACTTTTCCGCTTCCCATGCCGCTCTGATAGCAGTAATAAAATGTATAATCACTGAAATTAATGGGCGCATCAGAATTGTTATAAACTTCTGTGTAAGTATAACGTTTACCGGAAGGCTGGTCTGTGGCCACCTCCGTGATCAGAAGCGGCGGCGCCTGGGTCCAGTCTGTCTGTTCTGACTCGGAAGCCGCGTCCTCTGCTTCGGTTCCGGACCGGGCTGCATACGCCGGCAGCACCGATGTCACAAGCACCGCTGCCGCCAGGGCTGAAGTCATGAGCGTTTTGGGGTGTATTCGTTTCATAAGCAATCTCCTCTCCAATAAGTTAACCGGTTCCAGAGGAGATTATACGCCCGGCGTTCTTTCCGTTTCTATCTGCTTTCGGTAAGCATTATGTTATATTCAGTTAAAGCGGCTTCACTTTTTCACAGGCACCCGGCGTCCCCCGGTCATGAGCATCGCGGAAATAAACGATACAAAGGGAACCGTCAATATAACTCCCAGGGAGCCGGAAATACCCCGGAGCAGTTCAATGCCGATTTCATAGCCGTTCATATATTCCAGATAGGGCATACTGTAAGAATAAATCATAATCAGAGTATTGATGGAACTGCCGGCAAAAGCCAGGATCAGCGTATTGGACATGGTTCCCATCATATCCCGGCCCACATTGATGCCCGAACGGAACAGCTCCCCTTTTCCGAGATCCGGACTGTTGGCCCGGATCTCCGCGATGGTAGAGGCCACCGACATGCTGACATCCATGACCGCCCCCAAAGAAGCAATGAGAATGCCGGAAAAAAGCACCCCGGAAACATCCAGCCGGCTGTTCTGGGCAATATAAGCCAAAGTTTCCACATCGCTGACATTTAATCCGGATATATGAGAAAAATGTCCGAACACCGCCGCGATCACTCCGGATATCAGAACCCCCGCTATGGTGCCCAGGATCGAACAGAGGGTTTTATAAGACCATCCGCCGATCAAAAACATAACCACTACTGTCACCAGCACTGCCGTCAGTGTTGCCGCCCCGAAAGGAGAGACGCCTATATACATCAGGGGAAGGTACAAAAACAGAATACAGACAAAGGTGAAAATCAGGCCGGCGGCGGAAGTAACTCCCTTTTTTCCTCCCACCAGGCAGAGAACTCCCAAAAATAAAGCAATCAGGATCCAGAGAATATTTCCCCGGTCATAGTTGTAGACGCTGGCTGTCAGCGTGCCTTCAGAATTTTCATTGACCAGAATGATCACCCTCAGTCCGGGGAAACATTTTGCCCCTGAATGATTGGCATAAGGGCTTTGGGCTTCACAGCTCTCCCCCTTATATTTGCCCGAAGTGATCCGTATCCGGACCACCTGGTTTCCCTGCATCTCCACATGGTCTCCCTCGCTTGTATTGTCGCTCACCACCTCCTCCACCACCGCTTTCGCAAACTGGGCGCCGCCTGTAGGACGCAGAGGCGGACGATGGATCCCCTGATTCAGCAGGATGAGGATTCCCAGAAAAACCACCAGGAAAACCGCGCCGAGAAACACTGTAAATTTTGTTTTGTTTTTCCATATCTTTTCCATAAACGATCCCTCTTTCTTTACAAAACTGCAAACGCCTTTATTATACTTGGCCGCGGGAAACGCTTCTACCGTGTTTATGTAAACACTATGAAAAAGGCTGATATGTTCCGGCATTTTATGGAATTTTTTCCAACAGGAGCAGACTGTGCAGATAACGGCAGCGGATCATGGAATTTTCCAGTTCCAGCGCAAATAGCTCCCGGATTTTATCCAGCCCAGTGTATTCCGATGGATGTTCAGAGCGGCCCTCTTTTCAGAGCCCGCTCCGCCTGTTCCGCATAGAACGATGCATCTTTCAGATCTTGAAAAACATCGCTGAATCCTCCGGAACATTGAAAAAATCTCAGTGTTTTTCCAGCCGCGACGCGAGCATTCCGCCGCTTTCCTTTTCTTTCAGTACAAAAAGGCCGGTCAGGATTCTGTGTCCTAAAACAAAAAGGAAGAGACAGTCCGGCAGAGAATTCAGTCCTAAAAAATCCGAATTCTCTGGGGTTGTCTCTTTCTGCATGTCAGAGGTTAAAAATCAGTATTAACCGACACTCCCTTTTCACCTGCATTGCCAGGCGCATAAAACAACCGAACTGTCAACCCTGTTGCTGGTAATTATTGACATTGTTGAAAGTGCCGAATACTTGCTCTTCCGCATCTCTAATCAGCTTATCCCACATATGACGGGTCAGTTCGTTGGGAGGCTGCTGTGCTTTCAGAGCAAGCACTGGCTCATAGTTACGGTTTACCATATTGCTAAGAAGATAATAATATTTTTCAGCTCTTGGGCGGATTTTTTTTACGCTTTTCGGTATAGCTCCATGGAGTTTTCCAAGAACGAATATCAGTTCGTCCTTTTTCTTTAGATACTCCAGAAAGATCGCTTCATGATATAGAAAGTAAGCATGAATGGAACGTCGGTTATTCATTTTTATACTGTGCAGGAGCGCTAACGCTTCTTCATCGTAATCCTGATAAGAAAGAGCAAGTACTCCATACATTTGCACTGCTATATCCGGAAACTGCCATTTTCGCGAACAAGACTCGCAATATGAAACCAATGCAAGAAAGACGTCTTTCGCGTCGCCCTGTTCCAGCATGCTCTTCCACGGATAAAATGCCCTGCCGCTTAGGGTAAACCCCACCGTTTCAATTATAAATATTCCAGCAGAAAACAATATCAAAGTTAATATGCCGTGAAGTATATTGCCCCGGTTAAGAATGATCGGTACAGGAATCAGCGCCGCAAAAAATGCCAGCACTCCGTACGTATCCCTCCGACCTCTTGCAACAGCGCGGATCTGAGAGAAAGGATTTACCGGATCTGTAGATGGTAAACTTAAAAATTCTTTTTCTTTCAAACGCAAAGCTATGTTCATCAAAGTATCACGAAATTGCCTTTGTGATTCAGTAATCGGCCGCGACTGATTGACTTTTCTTCTGCCAATTATAGCAAAGACCAGGATCAGGCCAGTAATCCCTGTAAAAAAAATCCAGAATAAGCCGCCTGCGTATCGGCATAAATATACGGCAAGGCCGACTCCGACGCATCCGGCGAGAAAAATCTGCAGGGTGTTCCGCTTTCTGAATCTTTTCCATGTTTCTGATGGCGGCTCTTGCACCACCAATGGAGGCTTTCTGAAAAAACGAAACATACAGACGCAGTATCCAAAAACAAACAGGATACCTGATGCTGCCGCGCATAATCCGTATCGAAAATCATGATAATTGAACAGCATATATCCCTGGATCAGCAGGTATGCCGCAAGGCAGCCCGAAAGCGTCGCTGCCAATACCCAAAGCCTTGAATTGTTTTTCTTCATACCATATCACTTCCTTGTATGTAGCATAGAGGGTTTCATTCTGCACGAAATAAGTCTGATCACTGCTTTCATCCATTTGATAATGATGTGTGTTTTCAGTGATCTCGTTTTCCTTTTGTGTTTCCGCACCCGGAAATATCAAATATTTCCGAGCCTATCACATATGGATTGCATTCTAATATAAGAACCCTGTTACCAGCAAAATTCGATGCATCTTCATCTGATATTTCAACAGTAATTTCTGAATCAACACGATTGATATCTCTAATTGTTCCCCGGGTAAAAGAAGGTGCGTCATTTATTCCTGAAACAGAATTAGGATCTTTATTATTGTTAATCATTATGGCTCCTATGATGATGGCCATTACCAGCACGCAGATAGAAGCTATAATGATTTTCTTTGTTTTGAACCATTTAATTATCAAAGGCTATACCTGTCCTTTCAGTAAATGACGCAGAATCGAATAATAAAAGTCTTAGTCGTCTGCCGCCGTTATACTTCTAAACTCTGTTCCAGATGCAAAAAAAGCCACGAAAAAACGTTGATTTTAAGCGCTTTTTCGGGCTTTATAATACCAGGGGATGAGAGAATCGAACTCCCGCTAAGAGTTTTGGAGACTCCTGTCATACCATTTGACCAATCCCCTATTTCAAAATAAACAAATATCTGACATACCTTCAAAACCGCACACAAAACTTCTTTCCAAACTCTTCCTGTGAAT